>ULRL01058845.1_pt1 | contig 81807 bp, 95 predicted proteins | sample 1955391 | NCBI WGS metagenome assembly ULRL01 (sample SAMEA4835681, study PRJEB28245) | human gut metagenome | biome: gut microbiome; material: fecal sample | place: Denmark | collected 2008
CGCTGTCGGCCCCAACGGCGAGATCATCATGGATTACTCCATCCATGATGCCATCGAAGCCGGGTTTGACAAGATTGTCTTTATCATCCGCCACGATATTGAGGAGGCTTTCAAGGAAGCCATCGGCAACCGCATTGAAAAGACCTGTGCCGACCTGGGCATTGAGATTGCCTATGCTTTCCAGGAGAAGGACGCCATCCCCGCCGGGTACGAAGTTCCCGCTGAGCGCAGCAAGCCCTGGGGCACCGGCCAGGCAGTTCTGGCCTGCAAGAATGTCATCAAGGAGCCGTTCGCCGTTATCAATGCTGACGACTACTATGGCAAGGAAGCTTTTGTCCAGATTCACAACTTCCTGCAGGGCTACACCCCGGACAAACCGAACGCCCTGTCCATGGCCGGCTTTGTTTTGAAGAACACCCTGAGCGACAACGGCGCTGTGACCCGCGGTGTCTGCCAGATGAACGCCGAAGGCTACCTGACCGATGTTGTGGAGACTTCCGGCATTGAAAAGACCGCTGACGGCGCTGCCGTTGAGGGCAAGGCCATTGACCCGGAGAGCCTGGTTTCGATGAATTTCTGGGGCCTGACACCGGAGTTCGTGAAGGTGCTGGAGGACGGTTTTGTGGAGTTCTTTGAGAAGAGCGTTCCCGCCAACCCGCTGAAGGCCGAGTACCTGCTGCCCATCTATATTGGCGAGCTGCTGGAAAAGAATGCCGTGACCGTTCAGGTGCTGCCCACCCATGACAAGTGGTTCGGCGTTACCTATAAAGAGGACAAGCAGACCGTGATTGACAGCTTTGCCAAGCTGGTGGCCGATGGCGTTTACCAGAAAAACCTGTTCAGCGACCTGAAGCACTGAGCCCGCCCGTTGCAAACCGAATGAAATAAATCAAAGGGGTGAATCCCGGAGCCAGAGAATGTGCGAACCGCACAGAAATCTTTCCGCGGGTTCACCCCTTTTGATTGAAAACTGCAAAAGCATGGGATTTTGCACCATGGAAAGTGAGAGTAAAATGCGGTATCGTAAATGTAGGAGGGATGTACAGATGCCGAAACAAAACATCGAAGCCGTGAACATTTCCGCAATGACTGCCGAACAGCGTGATGCCGCACTTGCCCTGGATGTGGAGCGCCTGCTGCGCTTTGGCCGCAAACACAAGCTCATCAAGGAGCTGGATGCCATTGTAGCCCGCAACACCCTGCTGGATCTGCTGGGTCTGGCCCAGCCCAGCGAGGAACAGGTGCCCAAAGAGGATTTTGACACCCCTGCTGCCCTGCTGGACGAGATGGTGGAGCTTGCCGCCGCCAAGGGCCTGTTTGACGGCAGTGTGCCGCAGTACCGCATCAACTTTGAAACCCGCATGATGGGTGCCCTGATGCCGCGCGAAAGCGAAGTCTGCCGCAAGTTCCGCAAACTGTATGCCAAGGGCGGCCCCAAAGCTGCCACGGACTGGTTCTATGATCTGTGCGTTGTGTCCAACTACATCCGCACGGCGCAAATTGCCAAGAACATCCAGTGGAACACGGCCACCCCTTACGGTGAGCTGGAAATTACCATCAACCTGACCAAACCGGAAAAAGACCCCAAAGTGATTGCCATGGAGCGGCTGCAGCCTGCTGCCAGCTACCCCAAGTGCATGCTGTGCAAGGAGAATATCGGCTATGCGGGGCGCATCAACTTCCCTGCCCGCCAGACCCATCGCATTGTGCCCATGAACCTGGCCGGTGAAACGTTCTATCTGCAATACAGCCCCTATGCCTATTTCCATGAGCACTGCATCATGCTGAACGACAGCCACAAGCCCATGGAGATGGACCGCCATACCCTGGCTGAAATTTTTGACTTTGTGGCACAGTTCCCCCATTACACCTGCGGTTCCAACGCTGACCTGCCTATTGTAGGCGGCAGCATCCTGAGCCACAGCCATTTCCAGGGCGGGCGCTATGTCTTCCCCATGCAGAAAGCGCATATCGCCGTACCGCTGCGCAACGCGCGCTACACCGGCGTGAAAGCCGGTATCGTCAACTGGCCGGTTTCCACCGTGCGCCTGGTGGGCCGCAGTTCCCAGGAAGTGCAGAATGCCGCGGACGACATCCTGCGCACCTGGCGTGATTACAGCGATACCAGCGTAGATATCATCGCCCACACCGGCGATACCCCGCACAACACCGTCACCCCCATTCTGCACTATGATGAGAATGACGGCTACATTCTGGACCTGGCGCTGCGCAACAACCGCACCACCGAACAGTATCCGGACGGCATCTTCCACCCGCACAAGGAATACCACAACATCAAAAAAGAGAATATCGGCCTGATTGAGGTAATGGGCCTGGCCATCCTGCCCGCCCGCCTGAAAGATCAGAGCGCCGCCATTGCCGATATCCTGACCGGTTCCACCCCCAACACCAGCCGCGAAGCTGGCAGCCCGCTGGCTGTACACGCTGACTGGATCGATGGTCTGATCAAAAAGTACGGCACCGGCCTGAAGCGTGAAAAAGCCGAGGCTGTTCTGCGGGATGAGATCGGTATTGTGTTCAGCCACGTGCTTGAAAACGCCGGTGTCTTCAAGCAGGATGCCGCCGGGCAGGCAGCTTTCCTGAAATTTATGGAAAGCGTTGGTTACCGTAAGGCATAAAATGCGCGTTCCCGCCAAAAGCGGCAAAATATTTTTGATATCCTGCAAAATACACCTTGACAAAAGGTGATTCTGCTTGATATAATAAGTTGCTGTGTCAAGCAAGACACACATCCTTGCCCTTGCGTAAAGGCAAGGGCCTAAAGTCCAAAAGGAGGTGCACAGAAAATGGCTAAGTATGAAACCATGTTGGTTACCAGTTCTGCTCTGGATGAGGAGGCTTCCGCTGCCCTGATCGGCAAGTTCAAGTCCCTGATCGAAGCAAACGGTACGATCGATTCTGTCGATGATTGGGGCAAGCGCCGTCTCGCCTACCCCATCGAAGACGAAACCGAGGGCGTTTATACCGTGATCAAGTTCACCAGCGAGCCGGATTTCCCCGCAGAGCTGGATCGTAACTACCGTATCACCGAAGGCGTTCTCCGCAGCATTATCGTTGCCGAGGAAGCCTGATTGAGCGCCACGCACCCTGGTGTGCGTGTTGGGAAGGAGTAACTGAATTATGCTGAATGTGGTTGTTCTTATGGGCCGCCTTGTTGCGGACCCGCAGCTGCGCCAGACGACGACCGGCAAAAACGTGGCTTCGTTCCGCGTTGCCTGTGACCGTGGGCGCCGCGATGCCAATGGCCAGAACCAGGCCGACTTCTTTGATGTTGTCGCCTGGGACCGCTCCGCTGAGTTTGTTTGCCGTTATTTCCAGAAAGGTTCCATGATTGCCATTGATGGCCGTCTGCAGAGCCGTAACTATCAGGATAAGAGCGGCAACAACCGCACTGCGATCGAGATCGTGGCCAGTAACATTAATTTTGTTACTCCCAAATCCCAGAATCCCGCTGCTGGTATGGGCGCGCCGATGGCGTCCGCTCCGATTCCTGCAGCACCGGCTGATTATTCCCGTCCCGCAGCGCAGCCCGCTGCTCCCGCCTATTCGGCTGGCAGCAACGATGACTTTGCACTGATTGAGGACGAGGGCGATTTGCCGTTCTGAATCGATTATACCAATTTTACAAGGAGGTAACCGGATCATGGCTATGGATCGTTCTTCTCGTCCGATGCATCGCGGCCGCAAAAAGGTTTGCAGCTTCTGCGTTGATCGCATCGACCGCATTGATTACAAGGATCTGCCCCGCCTGCGCAAATACGTCAGCGAGCGTTCCAAAATCATTCCCCGCCGCGTCACCGGCACTTGCGCTTTCCATCAGCGCGAGCTGACCGTTGCTATCAAGCGTGCTCGCCATATGGCTCTTATGCCGTACGTCAGCGATTGATTTTAACGGCTGCTGAATAAGCACAGCAATCCCCCGCCGCTCAGGCTGCAAAGCCTGCGGCGGGGGATTTTTGTTTGGTTGATTTTTTATAAATAATAATGAATAGAGAATAAAGAATCATGTTGGTGCGCCGCCCGCGGCGGCGCGAATAAAATAGGTGGGCCGCTCTGGCCAGAATGCTTTTTGCCGGAGCAGCGGACCTGATTAAAATGTGACGCCGTGGGCGTCACACTCCCATTATTCATTATTCTTTTTTAATTCAATAAATGCGGCCCCGGCACAACAGGTTGTCTTTCCTGTAATGCCGGGGCCTTAGGTTTATTCTTCTGCCGTTGCTATCACGGTGCTGCTGTTGCAGCAGGGTCTGTGCTGTCCGCCCAGTTGGGCTGTTCGGAGGGTGTGGGCGATGAATCCACCGCAAACGCATCGTTGCGTGCCCCGGCGATATACACCGTCACGACAGTCTCATCTGCATCAAACTTGGTGCCTTTGCTCACATCGCATTTTACAACGCAGTTCTCTGCGTACTGGCCATCGTTTTCAATGATCTGCATGCTATAGTTGATGCCGGATTCATCCAGCTTTTTGCTGGCGTTGTTCTGCGTCCAGCCGATGATGTCCGGCATTTCTACCAGCATGGGGCCTTTGCTGACTACTAACTGGATGGTGGGTGCCTGTTCCGTAACCAGCGTTCCGGCCACCGGCTCCTGCCTGATGACGCAGCCCTCCGGTACAGTGGAGCTGAAATCCTCCGTCATGGCAATGCGGTAATGGGTATACAGCGTGTTATTTTTGATATCGGTCTTATAGTTCTTTCCCACAAGATCCGGGTAAACTTCCACATCACTGTTGGTCGTGCTGGAAGCCGATGTGCCGGTGGATGCCGCACCGGAAACTGCCGGTTTTGTATCGCTCCCCTTGCCGCCTTTCAGCAGACTCCACAGCAACAGCACCACCAACACAAAGATGACCACCATGGAAGCCGCCAGAATCTTTTTGGTGGATACCTGGTTTTCGCCTTTTTCAAACATGGCGTTCGCCACGGTGGGATCAGTCAAGGCGCTCATCAGCTCCGGTACCGTCTGCATCCGCTTGGCGGGGTCCAGCCGCATGGCGCAGGTCAGCACCTGAGAAAAATAAGTCGGCACACCAGATTCCAGGCTGTGGGCGTTCTCCATACTGTCCCGTACCTTGCGCTGCGGGGCTGCCACCGGCACCTGGCCCGTTACCAGTCGGTAAGTGACCGCCGCCAGGGCGTACACATCGGTGTACCGTCCAGAGAATTCCGCCGCTGAATACTGTTCCGGTGCCGCATAGCCGGGGTAAAGCTGGCTTTTCAGCTCGCTGCCTGCCGTGCGCAGGGCCAACGTGCCATACCCGGTCAGCCGGGCGGCACCGTCAATGGGCAGCAGGATGTTATCCGGGCAGATGCCGCGGTGGATCAGCCCGGCCTTGTGAAGCAGGGCCACCCCCTCCATCACGGGCTGCAGCAAGGTTCGGGCCTCCACGGGGGTCAGGGTGCGGGCGCGCAGTTTGAGGTAATGGGTCAGGGTCATGCCCTTCTCAGTTTCCTCCACCGCGTACACGGTGTTGTTTTCTTCCATCACATCCAGAATCTGCGAAAGGCCGGTTGCCGGGGTGATGCGGTGCAGGTCATCATACAAATCTTTGAAATCCATCCGGCTGGTTTTGAACAGCACTTCCCGGCCCTCTTTGGGCATCAGGTCGCCATCCGGGCTGCGGCCATTGCACAGCGTTACCGGGAAATACTCTTTGATCAGCACAAACCGACGTTCATCATTATCCACACCGCGGTAGCACAGGCCGTCGCCGTCGGCGCTCTGGTATTCGCCCACGGTGTAATGCCCGCCCAGTTGGGTGCCAAGGGGCAGCGCGCCTTCGGGGTTATGGTTTTCCAGGGACTTGCCGCAGTTGGGGCAGCTGCCATGGTAGCCGCTGCGCACGGGTTCCAGGCAGTGCGGGCAAAGGGGAAGTTGGCTCATAACATGGCTCCTTTGTGTAAAAAGAAGGCGCGTAAAAACCGAAATATCCGGCTTTTGCGCGCCTCCTTAAACATTCAAGCTCAAACCTTGGCTGCCAATCAGCGGTCCAGGTCTTCTTCATTCTCCAGGGTAGTCCATGCGTTCTGCACGTCGTCGTCGTCGTCCAGTGCGTCCAGCAGCTTGCCCATGTTGACCAGCTGATCCGGATCGGTCAGGGCGGTGGTGGTGGAAGGAACCTGTGCCACATCGGCAGAAATGAACTTATAGCCCTTTTCTTCCAATGCGTTGCACACAGCGGTGAAGTTATCGGGATCAGTGGTGACCTGTGCAGCCTCTTCGCCTGCATCAAAGTCCTCGGCACCGGCATCCAGAGCATCCATCATCAGCTGGTCGGGGTCGGCATCTTCCAGGTCAACCACGATCACACCCTTCTGGGTGAACATGAAGCCAACGCAGCCCATCTGGCCCAGGTTGCCGCCAAACTTATCAAAGTAATGGCGCATGTTGGCAGCGGTACGGTTGCGGTTATCGGTCAGGGTTTCGACCATAACGGCAATGCCGCCGGGGCCGTAACCTTCATAGGTAATCGCTTCGTACTCGGTCTTATCGCCGCCCTCGGCGCGCTTGATGATGCGCTGAATGTTATCATTCGGCACACTGTTCGCCTTAGCCTTAGCAATCAGGGCTGCCAGCTTGGAGTTGGAAGCGGGGTTGCCGCCGCCTTCCTTAACGGCAACAGCGATCTCGCGGCCGATCTTGGTGAAAACCTTGGCACGGGCGCCATCGGTCTTTTCTTTCTTGCGCTTAATGTTATTCCATTTGCTATGTCCGGACATGAAAATCCCCCTAAAAAATTGATGTGTAACCGCACATTGAAGGCGGTAAGATTCCCGCACTTTGCGCAAAGTGCGCGAACCGACAAATTACATTAGTATAGTATAGCACATTTCTATGCCGTTTTCAATGTTTTGGCGGTGTTTTTCTGGATGTATTTGAAAACAAAAAGCGGCAAACGTTTTGTAAATGCAGAACGAACTTTTTTCAAGTGTTAACTATGTTGACGAAAACGGGGCTATGGTTGCAGCTTTCCCTTTCCGCTTTTATGTCTGCACTATTTTTACGGTCATTTCAGGTTGCGCAGGGCTTTGGGGTAATGGTTCTTAATGCGGCCCCCGCTGGCCTTGCCCCCGCCGAGGGGGAAGCCATCCACCAGCACAGCACACCAGCCGTTCTGGGCGGTTTGGGCTTCGATCTCTTCCCCGCGCAGCCACGCTGCGATGCGCGGATCCGCCAGGGTCAGCTCCTCGCAATTGGTGCACTGGGCACCGTAAGCCATAAACAGCGCGTGGGCCGGTTCAAAGCGCCCTTTTGCCGCGCGGCCCGCGGGCACCCCGGCGCGCAGCACATGCAGCTTTGCCGCGGGCAGCAGGGCGGGCGGCTCCAGCAAAAAGCCGTCCCCCACTACTGCAATGGGCTGGCCCGCCAATGTGGGGAAAAGCTCTTTGGCAAAGCTCTGCCACGCCTGCAATGCCTTGGCATCCACACGGGGTGTTTTGCCGCCTTTTCCTTTACCGTTTTTGCCGCGCGGCAGTTCCACCGCCGGGGCATCCGCCGCCTTTTGCAGTTTGGCCATAAAATGGCCCTCGCCGCCATCACAGGGCCAGATGCGGCGGCAGTACTCTGCCTGTAATGGATCGTTTCCAGCCCGGTTGGCTTCACCGGGCTGGCCAAAACCGCAGCCGGAAAGATCACACAGGGTAAACTCCGGATGCCTTGCCAGGAAAGCTGCGATCTGCCCTTCATCTTCCCCCGGCGCAAAGGTGCAGGTGGAATAGACTAAAATTCCGCCCGGCGCCAGCATGGCCGCGGCGTTTTCCAGAATCTCTGCCCCCAAAGCGGCGCAGCGGTCCAGCAGGGGCTGGTCATACTGGGTCACGGCAACGCTTTCCTTGCGGAACATCCCCTCGCCGGAACAGGGGGCATCCACCAGAATGCGGTCAAACTGGCCGGGGTACGCGGCAGCCAGACGGGCGGTGTCCTCGTTGGTCACAATGGCGTTGGTCACACCCATGCGCTCAAGATTCTGGCGCAGAACTTCGGCGCGGGCAGCCACAAACTCGTTGGCCAACAGCACGCCATGCCCGGCCAGCGCGGCGGCCAGCTGGCTGGTTTTGCCGCCCGGCGCGGCGCACAGGTCTGCCACCCGCATACCGGGGTGCACATCCAGCAGCGCAGCCGGGGCGCTGGCGCTGGGTTCCTGCGCATAAAAGGCTCCCGCATGGTGGTAGGGGTGGCGGCCGGGTTTCCAATCCGGCTGCGGCACCACAAAAGCGGACGCGCAAAACGGCGATGCTTCCAGCGGAAAATCCGCCAGCGCAGCAAACTGCTGCGGCGTGCAGCGCAGGGCATTCACGCTGGCCCCACGCACCGCCCCCTGCCCCGGATAGGAAAACATTGCATCAAACCGCGGGCCAAGCAGGGCGCGCTCCCGCTGAACAAACAGTTCCGGCAGTTGTGAAATTATCATGGATCAACCTCCATTTTGCATATCAGCGGCAAGGCTGGGCAGACTATTGGCAGAGCCGGTGGAACCCGGCCCCAAATTGCTTTTTTGATTTTGAAAGGAGTACCCGCATATGGCACGCAGCACCAACGAACAGAACAAGACCCAGAACTGCAATACCCGCAAGGCCAGCCAGAAAGCTACCCAGAGCACCACGCAGAAAACCACCAACTCCACCACAGACTGCGGCTGTGGCTGCGGCACCAAGGGCAAGGACGACGGCAGCAAAAAGAAGTGATGCTTTGCCCTGAAAAGCCAGATGCATATTGAAAAATTTGGCTTCAACACGCATTTTTAAGGTTATGCACAGGGCAAGCGGCCGCGGGCGAACGATGTCTGCCCCTACGGAGCGCTATTTGGCAGTCTAAGGCAGTGCTATATCAACAGCACTGCCTATTTTATTGCGCCGCCACACAAAAAGCCGGTGCCGTTTGCTGGGCACCGGCTTTGTTGCAGCTTGTGTTTCTGCGCACAGGCACTTATTGTTCCGGGGTATAATTTTCCCAGATCGTTTCAAACAGTTCTTCGATCCGGTCATCCCGGCCCATCAGGTGCAGCCAACCCAGCAGGCACTCAAAGCCTGTGGAGGCGCGGTATTCCTGCGCGGTGGCATGCTTGGCCACGCTGGCTTTGCTGGCATTTTTGCCGCGGCGCAGGATGTTCTGCTCTTCCTCGGTCAGCATCGGCTCAATAAGGGCAAGCTCCTGGTTCTGCGCGTGGGCAGATACATAATGCGTTGCCACACTGTGCAGCCGACCCGGCTGCAGGCGGGATGTTTCCACCAGACGCTGGCGGACCAGCAGTTCCAGCACGGCATCCCCCGCAAAAGCCAAGGCCAGCGGCGACATTTCGTGGATATCAATTTCCGGGTGTGCTTCAAATAACATGGCGTGCCTCAATAAACGTAATCGAACTCGTATTCGCCGATCTTAATGGTATCGTCCTCTTCCACGTTCTGGCGGACCAGCTCATCCAGAATGCCGGAATCGCCCAGCTGGGTCTGGAAATACTGCAGGCTTTCATAGTCCTCCACGTTGGTACCGGCCAGAATACGCTCCAGCCAGGGGGCATCCACGGTAAATTCGTGGGCACCGGTGCGCTCCACGGTAAAGGGACGGGTGGGGGCATCGACCAAGCTGGGTTTAACGTACTCTGCCTCAAACACCTTGACCGGCGGCAGCTCTTTCAGGCGACTGTACACCAGGGCGGGCAGGGCGTCCACCCCCTGGCGGGTTGCGGCGGAGATGGGCACAAAGGTCAGCCCCTTGGCTTCCACAAACTGCTTGAATTCTTCTACCTGTTCGGGGGTTGCGATATCACACTTGTTTCCCAGAACAATCTGCGGGCGGGTAGCCAGATCTGCGGAGAAGCCCTCCAGCTCGTGGTTGATCTGCTCAAAGTCCTCCTTGGGGTCGCGGCCCTCGCAGCCGGAAACATCCACCACATGCAGCAGCAGGCGGCAGCGCTCCACATGGCGCAGGAAGTCATGGCCCAGGCCAACGCCATCGGCAGCACCTTCGATCAGGCCGGGGATATCGGCGCAGACAAAGCTCTGTTCCGGGCCAACGCGCACGACGCCCAGAACGGGGGTCAGCGTGGTAAAGTGATAGTTTGCAATTTTGGGGCGTGCCGCGCTGATGGTGCTGATCAAGGTGGACTTGCCCACATTGGGGAAGCCGATCAGGCCAACATCCGCGATCACTTTCAATTCCAGAGTCAGGTGCATATCCTCACCGGGCAGACCGGGCTTGGCAAAGCGCGGGATCTGACGGGTGGGGGTGGCAAAGCGGGCATTACCCCAACCGCCGCGGCCACCCTTGGCCACAACAACCGGGGCATCGCCGGAAAGATCTGCCACGACCAGGCCGGTCTCGGCTTCTTTCAGCACGGTGCCGCGGGGCACGCGGATGACCAGGTCATCGGCGTCCTTACCTTTCTGGCGGGCACCGCGGCCATTTTCGCCATCGGGGGCGGTATACTTGCGCTTATAGCGGAAGTCCATCAAGGTGGACAAGTTGGGGTCCGCCTGGAACACGATGTTGCCGCCGCGGCCGCCATCGCCGCCGTCCGGGCCGCCAGCCGCGACGAACTTTTCGCGGTGGAAGCTGACCGCGCCATCGCCGCCCTTGCCGGCGTGCAGCCAGATGGTTGCGACATCAATAAAATTACTGGTACTGGGCATGTGTTACCTCCTTTAGGGGGTGTTGCAAATACAAAGAATAGAGAATAATAAAAAATGATGGTATACCGCCAATGGCGGCACGGAATCGGATATTAAAGGTTGGATTGATTGGTTAGTCTATGATTTTATAATATAGTGTGTACGCAGAATGGCGGGAATATTTTCTTTTTAGGGTACGCATCTGGGCATCGTTGTCGGAACGGTCGAGACCGTTCCCTACATCGCTTTTTATGACTAGCCGCAAACATTAAAAATATTTGTAGAGCAGGATGCCCTCACCCTGCCGTAGAGAAACCTTGCTTATCGCTGCAAACATTGCAAAGGGTTTGTAGGGGCCGATGCTCGTCATCGGCCCGCAGGGCGGGATAGGCGGCAAAAGATTGAGGCGAGCAAATAGGGTAATGTACCGCGGGACGATGCGAGCATCGTCCCCTACAGAACTTGCCGGGGTTTTGCAATCGGCCCTCTACCTTGCTACTCTTTTGCCACGTTTCCCCGCCTGTTCTCGCCTTTGGGCAAAAGAAAAGAGCGAGCCGCACGGCCCGCCCTTAAAAGGTTACTTACTGCTTGACAGTGCAGCGCTTGCGGTCACGGCCAACGCGCTCGAAATGAACGCGGCCATCAACCAGAGCGTACAGGGTGTCATCGCTGCCGATGCCGACGCCCTCACCCGGATGGATGTGGGTGCCGCGCTGACGGACCAGAATGTTGCCGGCCAGAACAAACTGACCGTCGCCGCGCTTAACGCCGAGGCGCTTGGACTCGGAATCACGGCCGTTCTTGGTAGAACCTACGCCTTTCTTATGTGCCATTGTGCTTAACCTCCTTAGCCGTTGATCGCGGTGATTTCCACCTTGGTGTAGGGCTGACGATGGCCCTTGCGAACCATGCTGCCCTTCTTGGGACGATAGGTGATGATGTTGAGCTTCTTGCCCTTGCCGTTCTTGATGACCTTGCCGACAACGGTAGCGCCTTCAACAACGGGAGCGCCAACCTTAACAGCGCCCTCCTCGCCAACGGCCAGGACTTTTTCGAAGGTGACTTCGCTGTCAGCCTCAGCGTTCAGCTTCTCAACAAAAATGCTGTCGCCAACTTTGACGCTGTACTGCTTGCCACCGGTCAGAATAACTGCGTACATGTGATAACCTCTTTCAATAAGTCTCGCTGGATGCGGGGCGGCGTGCAAATGCACACACTTGCAGAGCCCATGCCATGCGGCCTAATTATCATACCACATGCGCCCGGTTCCGTCAAGATACTTTTTGAAATAATTTCAAATAGCAACGCCATTTTGCATAGCGGCAGCCTGGGTGGTGTTCTTCATCAGCATGGCGCGGGTCATGGGGCCAACGCCGCCGGGCACCGGGGTGATGTAACCCGCCACGGCACTTGCTTCCTCAAAGTTCACATCGCCGTGCAGCTTGCCGTCCGCACCGCGGTTGATGCCGACATCGATCACCACGGCGCCGGGCTTGACCATATCGCCAGTCACAAAACCAGCGCGGCCAACGGCGGCAACCAGAATATCCGCGTTGGCGCAGATTTCTTTCAGGTTGGCCGTGTGGGAATGGCAGACCGTAACGGTTGCATTTTTAGCCAGCAGCAACAGGGCTGCGGGCTTGCCCACAATGTTGGAACGGCCGATGACCACGGCGTTTTTGCCGTCAATTTTGGTGCCGGTAGATTCGATCATGCGGATGCAGCCCGCCGGGGTGCAGGGCAAAAAGCAGGGCTGGCCGGTCTGCATACGGCCCACGTTGACAGGGGAAAAACCGTCCACGTCCTTTTCCGGCGGGATGGCGTCAATCACGGCGCGCTCATCGATCTGCTTGGGCAGCGGCAGCTGAACCAGAATGCCGTTTACGGTTTTGTCGGCTGCCAGCTCTGCAATTTTGGCCAGCAGTTCTTCCTGGGTGGTGGTTTCCGGCATGCGCAGTTCCAGGCTCTTGATGCCGCATTCGCCGCAGTCCTTTACCTTGCCGCGCACATACACCTGGCTGGCGGGGTTTTCGCCCACCAGAATCACAGCCAGGCAGGGTTCGATGCCCTTGGCTTTCAGGGCTGCTGCTTCGGCGGCAGCTTCGGCTTTGGTTGCAGCCGCAAGGGCCTTTCCGTCAATGATCTGTGCACTCATCTTTGCATTCCCTCCTGTGGTTTTCAGGTGCAGGATGCACCTAAACGTTACTCCCCTGCTTCGTCCTCCGGGGCCGGGGCTTCCGGCGCTTCGGCGGGCTGCTGGGGTTCGGCTACCACATTCCCCTCTTCTATCGCTTCACCATTGTCATTATTATCTTCCACTTTTTCCGCTTCGTCAAGGTCAAATTCCTCCAGGCGGCGGTTCATGGCGGCAGTGGCCTGAACAAATTCGTGATGGGACGCACTTGCGGGCAGTTCATCCACCACAAAATAAGTTCCGGCGGCATCCAGTTTTTTCAGGTTGCTCACCTGCAGCGGCACCATCAGCTGCGCGCCCTTAAATCGCTGCAACCCGGCCACCAGCAGCACCACCGCCGTGGCCACAGACACCAGTGCCACCAGCTGGCTGGTGCGCAGGGTGGAAGTGACCATCAGCGCATCGGTGCGCAGACCCTCGATCCAGTAGCGGCCCAGGCCGTACCAGATGATGTAGAGCAGAAACAGTTCGCCGTTAAAGCGGCGCTTTTTGATATGGCTTGCCAGCAGCACAACCCCCACCAGGCACCAGATGCTCTCGTACAAGAAGGTCGGGTGTACCGGCTGGGTGGGGTCCACAGTAACGCCCTCAGCGGCCAGGGTGGCCTGTACGCTGAGCAGGTAGTTATAGGTACCCTCGCTGTACATGCCCCAGGGCAGCGTGGTGTTGCTGCCGAAAGCTTCCTGGTTGACAAAGTTGCCCCAGCGGCCCACGCCCTGACCAATCAGGAAGCATATCCCAACCAGATCAAAGAGCGGCAGGATGGGAATGCGGCGGATCTTGGCCATCAGGCCGCCAAACACAAATGCGCCGATGACCCCGCCGTAAATGGCAATACCGCCCTGGCGGATATCGATCATCTGCCAGATGCTTTCATACTTGAACGGCGCAAACACAATATAATAAATGCGCGCGCAGACGATTGCCATGACCGCGCCCACCAGGATCACATCGATCAGGCGGTCGGAGTTGATGCCGAAATCATCCGCATTGCGGAAAGCAAACAGCATGGCAAGCACCATGCCCGCGGCGATGATCACACCGTACCAGTAAATGTTGAAACCGCCAATGCTGAGCGCAACGCGGTTGATGGTAAATTCCAGCCCAAGGCCGGGAAACTGAACATCAAAAGACATCTGCCATTACACCTCATTCCTTCGGGTCGATCTGGATATAGGCGCTGTTTTCTTCCAGCAGCATGGTTTGCAGTGCCTTGTTCACATCGTCAACGGTCAAAGTGGCCAGCGCTTCAATTTCATCTGCCAGGGTGCGGCCTTTCAGGAAGGCCATGCCCATCTCCTCGGCGGCATCGTCCACGTTCTCCACATCAGCCAGCATTTCGCCGTACATCTGGTTTTTGACCAGGGTAAACAGCTCCGGGTCTACGCCGTTTTGGCGCAGGCGGGCAATTTCATCCCGCACCATCTGGGCAACCTCACGCGGGGTCTCACTTTCACCGGTAAAAGCGATGACGCAGGCTCCCTCGGTGGAAAGATAATCGCCGCTGAACTCCGGGTTGACCAGCGATTCATCATACAGCTTGCGGTACAGATTCGTCAGCCCGCCGCAGATCAGGTCCGGCAGCAGGTCTGCGATGACCTCCATGCGGGTATCGCCGCGGTTGATGGCGGCTTCCTTGTAGCCAAGGGCAAAGCAGGGCTTGTTGACCGGCATGGTAAAGGTGGTTTCTTTGTGCTGCACCGTATCGGCTTCCTGCGGGAAGATGGTTTCCACCTGCGGGGGTTCCACTGCGTCATACACACCGTTGCGGCGGCAGGCTTCCACAGCCTGATCCAGCGTGATGTTGCCCGCAACGGAAAGCACCATGTTGCCGGGGCGGTAGAACGCATCGGTGCAGGCGTACAGCAGTTCGGGCGTCAGCTCGGCAATGCTCTGGGTGGTGCCGGCGATATCGTCCCGGATGGGATGGCTTTTATACAGGCAGCGGAACAGTGCGGTCAGCAACCGCCAATCCGGGCTGTCGTCATACATTTTGATTTCCTGCCCGATGATGCCCTGCTCCTTGGCGATGGTCTCCTTGGTAAACCAGGGATGACCGACCATGTTGAGCAGAATATCCAGGTTTTCATCCGTCATGCCGGTTGCGGTAAAAATATAGCAGGTGCGGTCATAGCTGGTAAAAGCGTTTGCTGCAGCGCCAGTTTTGGCATACAGGTCGAACGCATCGCCCTGCTCGGATTCAAACATTTTGTGTTCCAGAAAGTGCGCAGTACCGGCGGGCAGCTGGATCCGTTTGCCGTTAAGGGTAAATTCCCGCACAACGGAGCCAAAGTTGGTGGCGTACATGGCGTGTACCGAGCTGTAGCCCGGCATAGTGCGGCACAAAACCGTCAAGCCGCTGGGCAGGGTCACGCTCTGGCAGTTGACCGCCCCCGCGGCTTTTTCCCGGATGGCAGCCGGGCTGTGTTCTGCGTGTTCCATCATGCGTTTTCCCCCTCCCCTTTTGCCGTCAGCGTGTAGCCAACAGAGTAATGGTAACTCTGCAGCACTTCACGCACTTCGTCCGCCGTAACGGCGTTGGTCAGCACCTTGCCGTATTCCGGCGGGGCCAGCGCTTCGTCACGCAGGATCTGGCCATAGTACCAGCTTTCCAGTCCTCCGAGAGAATCCCCCAGCGAATCCAGGCTGGAAAGCAGGCTGCGGCGGCAGTCGTCCATTTCCTGTTCGGTGATAGGGCCGGTGCACAGGTCGTTCAGTTCTTTCAGGATCGCAGCTTCGGCTTGGGCTTCGCGGCCCGGCTCCACGCCGGAATCCACCATCATCACACCGGTGGCGCGCAGAGCGCTGGAACCACAGTAATAGCAAAGGCTCTGTTTTTCGCGCACATTGCGGAACAGGCGGCTGGTGGTGGAGCCGCCAAACACGCTCATTGCCATCCGCATCACGGTAATGCTGGGCAGGTCCTCCGGCGTGCCGCGGGTAAACAGCATACACAGCTTGGCCTGGGTCAGGCCGGGGATTTCCTCGCTGAAGTGCTGGGTTTCAATAATGGGCATGGCCAGCGGCATGGCAAAGCGCTGGGGGCTGCGGGCAGCGCCAGCCAACTTTTGCAGCAGCAGCTCTTCCACCAGGGCGGGATCCGCCCCCTGCACCATCACATCAATGGATGCCAGCGAAAGGATGCGGTCATACTCGGCTTTCAGCGTCTGGGGCGTTACGTTGGGCAGGTCACTTTTGTAGCCGCCCAGCTCAATGCCTGCCGGGGAATCGCCGTAAAATTTGCGGCGGGCCTGGCGCACACAGTACAGGCGCTTATTGTTGAACTCGGCATCCAGGCGGCGGGCCAGGGATTCTTTTTCAATGCGCACAGCCTCCGGGTCAAACACACCATCAATCAGGTACGGCTCAAAGATGGTACCAAAGGCGATATCGGCATATTCACGGGTCAGATTCTCACCGTCAAGGGCAAAGCGATCCTTGATGCCGCAGATGTCCACCGTCAGCACGCGGTCAATTCCGGCGCTGCTCTGGTCCACACCAAGGTCGGCACCGTACAGCCGCGCCAATTTGCGGGAAAGCTCCGTCATATCCGGGCAGCCCGCATAGCCGCGCTCCAGCACCAGCGGCAGCACAGCGGCATCCGTTGCGCTGCGGCGCAATGCCGGGTAGCGCAGATGGATGGTAATGCGGCAGCGGTTAAATTTTTCGGCATCCAATGTGGTGATAAATACACCGGGAGCCAGTTTTTTACGTTCCAAATCAGTATCCTCCGAATTTCTTCCGAATTCCTCGGATGATGGGTCCCGCCCTTAAAACGATGTGCGGCGTTTGCCGGTCATGGCAGCAACGTCCAGGGCCAAAACCGTGGTGTGTTCCACCATTTCCGGCTCAAAGGGCAGGTCCGGGCAGTGGTAATGCTGCATCAGCGCCTGCAGGGCGGTCAGCTTTTCCCCGCCTTCCACAAAGCGGACGGTCCCGCGGCCAATGACGCTCTGGTAGTTCATGCCATACGTGCAGGAGGTTGCCCCGCCGCTTACGGTGCCGGGACAGTCAGCTTCAAAGCTCACATTGGGGTCAGCGCGCAGCAGGTCCAGCTTGGTGCCAACGGGGGCACAGTGGAAATACAGCGTCAGACTTTGCGGCCCGGCGGCCATACCAAAGTTCAGCGGAACAAGGTACGGCACGCCGGATGCCGGGTCGTTGATGGCAACGCGGCAGACGGGGCACTGTTCCAAAATGGCAAGTTGGCCCTCCAGGTCCGCCACTTCACGATCCTTACGGCGCATTACGCTTCCTCCTTTGCGGCAAAATAGGCAATGCTTTGCTGGGCAGCGGTTTCGATCAGGTCTGCCAGCTCCTGCAATGTACCAAACTTGCGCACAGCGCACAGGTAGTGGTGGAATTCCAGCACCGGCGTCTGGTCATAGGTATCGCCATGGTAGCCCGGCACATAGGTTTCGCAGGTAACAGGGGCGTTGGCGGCATCCACGGTGGGGCGGCGGCCAATACCGGTTGCGGATGGCCACCAGCGGCCATCCAGCCAGATGCGGGTCAGGTACACGCCGGTGCAGGGCTGCAAAGCGTCTGCGGGATAGTTCTGGTTGATGGTGGGTTTGCCCAGCTTGGAGGTGCCGATGCCCTTGCCGTGGCGCACCGGCCAGTCAATGCAGTAGGGCGCCCCCAGCATGGCGTTGGCATCCTCGATGCGGCCTTCCTCCAGCGCGGCACGGATGCGAGTGGAGGAAACCGTCTGCCCGCCGTATTGTGCCATGTCCACAATGGTCACGGCGATGCCCAGCGGGGCGCACAGCTCCTTCAGGCGGTCCACATTCCCGGCGGCATATGCGCCAAAGGTAAAGTTATCGCCGCAGAACACCGCCTTGGCGGCAAAGCATTCCACCAAAATTTTGTTGACGAAATCTTCCGGGCTTAAGCTACGGAAGGATTCAAACGGGGGTTCCATATAGGCGGTAATGCCCAAAGCGGCAACGCGGGCATGCTTTTGCCCAGCGGACAAGATACGCCCGCCCTTGAGCGACTGCCCGCCCGGCAGGCTGAAGGTAAAAGCCGCAGGGGTCAGGCCGTGGGCCGCGGCGTATTCCACCGCTGCCCCCAGCACACGGCGGTGCCCAAGGTGAACACCGTCAAAATAGCCCAAGGCCACGGCGCTACCGTTGGGTGCGCACACCGGGGCCAGTGTATTCAAAATATTCATGGTAGTTGGCATACTTCCTGTTGTTGAGCGGACAGCGGTTCTGCCCGTTGCGGTTTGGGTGCAGGCATTCACGCCCGCTCGCAGAAGATCTTTTCCACCTGCAGCACACCCTGCGTCACGTTGGCAAGCCCCAAAAAGTTACCTGCGGCATCATACACGCGGTATTTGCCGTCCTGTGCGCGGTAGTGGCTGGTGGGGCAGCCGTTGAAGAGGTGCTTTTTCACTGCATCGTCCACCGTCAGGGCAGGCAGCGAGGCAAACACGTGTTCCACCGGCAGCAGCCATCCACTTTGCTGCAGGGTACCTGCTTCGGCAGCAGCCAGGATTTCCGGCAGGGTGTGGCATTCCTCAATCTTGAACGCCCCGGCGCGGGTGCGGCGCAGTGCCGCCAATGTGGCGGGCACGCCCAAAGCTGTACCAATATCCTCCGCCAGAACGCGGATGTAGGTGCCCTTGGAGCAGCTGACTCGGATGGTATAATCCCCCGGTGCCGGGCTGCCTAGGTAGGTAATCTCATAAATCGTGATGGGGCGCGGGGTGCGCTCCACCGTCTGGCCTTTGCGGGCCGCCTTGTACAGCGGCTGGCCGTTGATCTTGACCGCTGAATACATCGGCGGCAGCTGCATCTGCCGGCCCATAAACTGCGGCAAAACGGCTTTCAGCTCTGCTTCACCCACCGTAACAGGAGCGGTTTCCAGCGCAGTGCCGGTCACATCGCCGGTATCGGTGCGCAGGCCAAGGCGAATGGTAGCTTCATAGGTTTTATCATGGTCAGGCTGGCGGTCCGCCGCGGCGGTGGCATTGCCGATAAACACGGCGAGCACACCAGTCGCCATAGGATCCAGTGTGCCCGCGTGCCCCAGCCTGCGCGTTCCCAGCGCACCGCGCAGCTTGGCCAGCACATCAAAGCTGGTCCAGCCCGCAGGTTTATCAACTGGGAGAATGGCACAAGTATTCATTGGGGTTTTCCTTTTCAGTTTATTGTGCTGCATTCGGCAGCAGCACCCAGCTGCGGTGCCAGCCTTGCGGCGGCAAGCAGACGGTGCCATCTTGCAGGTTTACAGGCGTGTGCCGCATCCTCGTGTGCTGCGCGTTGTGGTGCAGCTGGCCTTCAACCAGCGTCCTGATCCAGCAAGCCGCAGCGCTGCAACTCCTTGCGGACTTCCTCCAGCACGGCATGCTTGGCGTTATCCAGGTTGCCGCTGATCTCGCACCCGGCTGCGCGGGTATGGCCGCCGCCGCCCAGGCGGCGCGCAATGTTGCAGGCATCAATGCTGCCCGATGTACGCACGCTGATGCGGAAGCTGCCATCCCGCTGCTGGCGGTAGGTCAGGCCAACCTCCACGCCTTCAATGGAGCGCGGCAGGCTGGTCAGGTCCTCCAGCTCGGCACCCGCCACGCCGGAAGATTCGATCTGGTCCCAGGTCAGGCAGATCACGGCGCACAGGTCGTTGAAATAATATTCCAGGCTTTCCATCGCCATGCGTTCCGCAGTTATGCGGGCATGGGAGCGGGATTCAAACAGGCGGGCATTCAGTTTTTCCACATCGGCACCGGCTTCCATCACGCGGGCCGCCGCCATATGGGTGCGGGGCGTGGTACTGGCAAACTTAAAGCAGCCGGTATCGGTTGCAATGCCGGTATACAGGCAGTTGGCGATCTGCGGCGTAATGGTCACGCCCATATCCACGATCACATCCAGCAAAAACTCGCAGGCCGCGGCGGCGCCGGGGTCCAGCAGGGTTTCATAGGCATAGCCGCTGTTGCTGGCATGGTGGTCAATGCAAAGGTTGGTATGGGCGGCATACTGCGGCACATTGTTATTTTCGCCAAAAAGCTGGATGCTGGCAACATCCACCGCCACCACAAATGCAGGGTTAAAGCTGCCGTCAAACCAGCGCAGCTCCATATAATCATACATTTTGGGGATGGTGTCGCTGCATAAAATCGCGGCGTTTTTGCCCAGCGCCTTGAGCGCAAGATACAGTGCACCGGCGCAGCCGATGGTATCGCCATCGGGGTTTTTGTGGCAAAGGATCAGGATATCGTCCGCGCCGCGCAGACGCAGCACGGCTGTCTGCCGATCCACAGATTCGGTCATAAGGCTCCTCTTTTCTCGGCCGCGATTGGGGGCTATTCCCTCTCCCCCGTTGGTTCCGGCCTTTGGGAAGGCGCAGCTGCAAGCGTAAATTTCAACTGCGCGTTTTGGTCGATTTTTTCGACTTTTCAGATACAGTCTGGGCAGGTTATTCCTGCTCTGCCGGTTCTGCCGGTGCTGCGGGGTGTGCTTTTTCAATATCCTGCAGCAGCTGGTCAATGTGCACTGCGTAAGCAGCGCTGTCATCCTTGGTAAACACAAAGCGCGGGGCTTTGCGGATGTGCATACGGCGGCTGACTTCGGTGCGGATATGACCCGAAGCTTTGTTCAGGGCCTTCACCACCGGGTCCGCGCCGCCTTCGCGCCCCATTACACTGATGTACACCTTGGCGACATCCAGGTCCGGGGTAACATCAAGCCGGGTCACAGTCAGCAGACCACCCGAAACGCGGGGGTCCTTCATTTCGCCGATAATGGCGATCAGCTCGCGTTTCATATCCTGTGCCATACGGCCATGGTTTTTGCTTGGCATAACTTTACCTCATAAAGCCCCCTGCGGGGCTTGTCAAACAAGCGGGAACGGCTCAATGCCGGATCAATCGCGGTATTCTTCCAGCTTGAAGCACTCGAATACGTCACCCTCTTTGACGTCGGAGAACTTCTGCAGGGTGATGCCGCATTCATAGCCTTCGGCCACTTCCTTGGCGTCATCCTTGAAGCGCTTCAGGGATGCAATGGCATCCTCGCAGATGACGATGCCGTCACGCACCAGGCGCAGCTGGGCATCGCGGGTGATCTTGCCGGAAGTAACACGGCAGCCGGAAACAGTGCCAACGCTGGAAATCTTGTAGACCTGGCGAACCTGTGCTTCGCCCAAGGCGACTTCGCGCACCTTGGGAGCCAGCATACCCTTCATAGCGTCGGAGACATCGTTGATGGCATCGTAAATGACGCGGTACATACGCATTTCAACACCGGCCTGCTCGGCTTCGGCCTTGGCAACAGCGTCCGGACGGACATTAAAGCCGATGATGATGGCGTTGGAAGCATCGGCCAGAGAAACATCGGACTTGGAAATCGCACCAACACCGGCATGGATGACGCGCACGCGCACTTCCTCGTTGCTGAGCTTTTCCAGGCTCTGTTTCACAGCTTCGGCGCTGCCCTGAACGTCAGCCTTGACAACAATGGGCAGTTCCTTCATATCGTTCTGGGCCATCTGGTCAAACAGGTTATCCAGGGTGACCTTGGTGTAAGCAGCAAACTGCTTTTCCTTGGCTTCGGTGGTACGCTTGTCAGCCAGTTCACGGGCCAAGCGTTCATCCTCAACAGCCTCGAAGATATCGCCGGCGGTGGGCACTTCAGTCAGGCCGGTGATCTCCACAGGGGTGGAAGGACCGGCGGATTCGATCTCAACGCCCTTATCGTTGCGCATGGTACGCACACGGCCAACGGCGGTACCGGCAATCAGACAGTCGCCCTTGTGCAGGGTGCCGTTCTGAACCAGCAGGGTAGCAATGGTGCCCTGGCCCTTATCCAGGCGGGCTTCCACAACGGCACCCTTGGCGCGGCGGTTGGGGTTGGCTTTCAGCTCCATGACCTCTGCTTCCAGAACAATGCGTTCCAGCAGGTCCTGGATGCCTGCGCCAGTAGCGGCAGACACGGGGATGCAGGCAGTTTCGCCGCCCCAGTCTTCGGGCACGATCTCGTACTTGGTCAGCTGTTCCTTCACGCGCTCCGGGTTAGCGGTCGGCTTATCCATCTTGTTGATGGCAACGATCAGCTTGACGTTGGCAGCCTTAGCGTGGTTGATGGACTCGATGGTCTGGGGCATGATGCCGTCATCGGCAGCAACGACCAGAACCGCGATATCGGTCATATCCGCGCCGCGGGCACGCATGGCGGTAAAGGCTTCGTGGCCCGGCGTATCCAAGAAGGTAACGGGGCTGCCGTTTACATTGACCTGGTAAGCGCCGATGGCCTGGGTAATGCCGCCGGCTTCGCCTGCGGTAACGTTAGTGGAACGGATGCGGTCCAGAATGGAAGTTTTGCCGTGGTCAACATGGCCCATAACAACAACGACCGGCGGACGTTCGACCAGCTGATCGGCGCTGTCCTCTTCCTGGGTGAACAGGCGCTCTTCGATAGAAACATGAACTTCATGCTCCACCTTTGCGTGGAATTCCTCTGCGATCAGGGCGGCGGAATCGAAATCGATCACATCGGAAGCAGCGTGCATTTCGCCCATCTGCATGAACTTGGCAACAACCTTGGCCACGTTCTGCTTCAGGCGGGTAGCCAGCTCGCCAACGGTGATCTCATCGGGGATGGAGATCTTGAGCTGGGCGTTGCGGGCCTTTTCCAGCTGGATGCGCTGCAGGCGCTCGGCTTCGGTTTCACGGCGGCGGCCAAACTGCTGGCCGCGGCGGTTATTGCGGTTGTTGAACTTTTCTTTTTTGCCGGTGGGGGCGTTCTTGCGCTTGCTGGGCATATTGCGACTGTCGGCCAGGTCATCATAGCGGGCGCTGAACTTATCTACGTTCACATCCACGGTGCGGGTATCCACAGACACCTGGGCGCGGTCAACCTTGACCTGCTCGGTGGCGACGGGCTCCTTGATGCCGGTCTCGCTGGCCAGCTCCTGCATCGTCACGCGCTTTTCGCTGCGCTTTTCGGCCTGCTTGTTATCATTGCGCTTATCATTGCGCTTTTCCTGCTGGGCCGGTTTGGGCTGTGCTGCCTTGGGCTGCGCATTCTGGGCGGGCTTGGCCTGCTCCGCTTTCGGCTCTGCCTTGGGGGCTTCCGGCTGCTTGGGCTGCTTGGGCTGGGGCTTAGCGGCCTCCGGCTTCGGCTCTTCTTTTTTCGCCTGGGGCTTTGCTTCGGGCTTTTTGGTCTCCTGCTTGACGGGCTGCGGCTCCTTGCCGGATGCCAGATACTCGCCCAGGTCCTTGACGGCAGTTTCGCGGGTCAGGGCTTCCATCAGGGCGTTGACCTCGTTTTCTTCAAAGGTCGCGCCCGTCTTGCGGGTCTCGCCGGTCAGCTCCGCAAAAGTCTCGATAACCTTTTTGGTGCTGATGCCAAAATCTTTTGCAATATCCGTAACTTTGTATTTGAAATCAACCATTGGCTGAATCCTCCTTCACTTGCTTTTTGAGGTAGCCTGCACACAGGTGTGCAAGGTTTTCGTCCGTAACCGCAAATACAGCAGCAGGCTTTGGCGTAAGCATGCGCAGGTCCTCGCCTTTCAGCGGCATCACCGCGCAGGGGATCACCCCGCGGCAGGTATCCTGCATATGCTGCGTGGTGCGCTTGCTGGCGTCGCAGGCCAGCAGCACCAGGCATGCCTTGCCCCGCATCACAGCTTCTTCCACACGGTCATAGCCGTGCAGCAGCTTGCCGGCTTTGCGGCAAATTCCCAATGCACCCAACAATGGGTCCTTATCATTCGCCACGGGGCATCGCCTCCTTTACTGCCTGCTCGGCACAGGCCATCTCCTCGGTCAGGCGCTCAAACACCTCATCCGGCACCGGCACACCAAAGGCATGTTCCAGCCGCTTGGCCTTGCGTGCTTTGGCCAGGCACGCTGCTGACGGGCACAGGTATGCGCCGCGGCCGGAGCGCTTGCCGGTCAGATCCACGCTGACTTCACCTTCGGGGCTGCGCACAATGCGCACCAGTTCTTTTTTCGGTTTTTGGGTGTTGCACCCAACGCACCGGCGCACCGGCACCTTTTTTTGCGGTTTTTGTTGCAAATGGCTGACCTCTTTTCAGTCTCAGCGCCGCATTGCACGGCGTGTGCTCATTATTCCTTGCCGGTTTCCGGGGTGGTCTCGGCGGCGGGGGCTTCGGTCGGCTGTTCAGCCGGGGTTTCGTCCTCCTCGCCATAGTAGCCGGATTCCGGGCGGATGTCAATATTATAGCCGGTCAGGTGGGCGCACAGGCGCACATTCTGGCCCTTGTTGCCAATGGCAAGGCTCAGCTGGTGGTCAGGCACGGTCACGCGGCAGCTCTTGGTTTCGCCGGGCAGCAGCTCCACCTTGACAACCTTTGCCGGGGACAGAGCTGCGGAGATGAACTCGTTGATGTCCTCGCTCCAGCGGATGATATCGATCTTTTCGCCGCCCAGCTCTTCCACGATCTTTTCCACGCGGGAGCCATGGGCGCCGATGCAGGCACCGACGGGGTCAACATCGGGGTTCTTGCTCCACACAGCCATCTTGGTGCGGGCACCAGCCTCACGGGCAATGGCCTTGATCTCAACGGTGCCGTCATAGATTTCGGGCACTTCCAGCTCAAACATGCGCTTGACCAAGCCGGGATGGGTGCGGCTGATGGTCACGCGGGGGCCGCGCTCGGTTGCCAGAACATCGACCACATAAACCTGGACCATCTGGCCTTCGGTAAAGTGTTCGCCGGGCACCTGCTCGTTTTTGGGCAGAACAGCGCTGCCGCCCTTGCCGAGATCCAGCACGATGTTGCCGCGCTCTGCATCCACAGCGGTAACGGTGCCGGTGATGATCTCGTGTGCACGGGACTGCATCTCGCTGCACTGCAGGCTGCGCTCGCCTTCGCGCAGGCCCTGGCGGATCACATGCTTTGCGGTCTGGGCGGCAATGCGGCCAAACTCTTTGGTCTTAAGGGGGGTAACAAGGCGCTGGCCCACTTTATAGGTCTTGCGGATCTTCTGGGCATCTTCCAGGCTGACCTGGGTGTGGGGGTTCTCAACTTCCTCCACAATGTCCTGCAAAAGGCTTGCGCGAAATGCGCCGATGTTGGGGTCGATATCCACAACGACATTATCGTCCTCGACCTCATAGTCCTTTTTGACAGCAATGACAATGGCGGCCTTGATCTTATCGATCAGGTAGTCTGCCGGCAGTCCGCGTTCCTTTTCCAGTGCGGCCAGTGCGTCAAAAAATTCGTTGTTATTCGTTGCCATGTTAGTCCTCCGTTCAATATCGCTCAAAACAAATCTTCATCGTCACACAGTTTTACATACCCTGCGGCTTTTACCGGGAAGGTATAATCCCCGTCATCGCTTTCCAGCGTCACCATGCCGTCAGCGGAAAGCCCTTCCAGAATGCCCTCCGCATCGCGGCGGCCCTGTTCGTCCGGGCGGATCAGGTGGGCAGCGCATTTCTGGCCTTTCAGCTGTTCATAGTGTTCGGGGCGGGTCAGTCGGCGGCCCAGGCCGGGGCTGCCGACTTCAAGGTAGTAGCTCTGGTCAATGGGGTCAGCCTCGTCCAGAATCGGGTCGATGGCGCGGGAAACCGCCTCGCAGGTGTCCGTGTCCAGCGGCTCGTCGCGGTCGATCAGAACGCGCAGGAACCAGTCCGGGCCTTCTTTTTCAAAGCGGACATCCCACAGGCGCAGGCCGAACCCTTCGACCGTGGGGCGGACAAGTGCTTCCACAACGGCTGCGGCACCGCCGGGCTGATGGTTTTTGCCTTTGGCCATAAAAAATCTCCCTATCATAAAAAGAAAGCGGACCTTTGACAGCCCACTTTCCATAAAATCATCATCGAACAATAAGAATATAGCATACCGCGGCAAAAAATGCAAGGGGTTTGGCTCATTTTGCGCGAAATTGTAACCAAAATATCCCTTTTGGCCGCCTTTTATGCGCCCGGCTCTTGACGGCGCAGCGTGCTTCCGGTATAATATCGTTATAAGATATCGTGTTACGATATTGTGGTTTGCTACCAAAGGAGGTACTGCCCTATGCCGAAACAGGCGCTGGAGAGCCTGACGGAATCTATGTTTTACCTGTTGATGGCCTTGACCCAGGGTGAGCGCTGCGGCACTGAGATCACCGCATTTGCCGCCGAGATCACCGCCGGGCGGGTCAAGATTGGCCCGGCAACGCTGTATACCCTGCTGGGCAAGTTTGAAAAAGAAGGCCTGATTGCCGAAACATCCGTTCTGGGCTGTAAGCGGTATTATCAGATCACCCCCGCCGGCAGAGCCGCCTATACAGCCGAGTGTACCCGGCTGCAGCTCTGCCTGCAAAACGCGGCCGCGGCGGCGCAGGGCGCTTTTGCCCCTGCTGCCCTGCCGGGAAAGGAGCTTGACGACCATGACCAAAGCACGCTGCAACCCCCTTTGGCAGCCCATCCCCTGCCCACTGTCTGACATTGAGGGGCTGGAAAGCTGGCTGGGCGATATGGCCGCACAGGGGCTTGTGCCTGTAACAATCGGCCAGAACTTTGCCCGCTTCCGCTGCAGTCAGCCCAAAGCCGTGCGCTACCGGCTGAACGCCAAGCCTGCGCCGGAAACATTTTTAGAATCTGCCCCCGGTACCCCGGATGGCGAGGAACGCGCCCTGGCGCAGGAATGCGGCTGGTATTATGTTACCGCCGTGGGAGACTTTTTCCTGTACGCCTGCGAGGATAGTGATGCGCCGGAGCTGAACACCGACCCGCAGGTACAGGCGCTCAGCCTGCGCTATGCCAAGCGGCAGGTATTCGCCCCCGCCGGGCTGCTGGCTTACTGGCTGGTAACGTTCTGGGTGCGGTACGCCATGGGCGTCTGGCACACGCCGGTGATCGACTTTGTGGAGCTGGGCTGGCTGAGCTTCTGCTATCTGGGGCTATTGGCCGCCGCGCTGGTCAGCGTGGTACATAACACCGTGCTGCTGTACCGGTTTTCTGCCCGGTTAACGCGCGGTGCGGAGCCGGAGCGGCACAAGAACTGGCGTAAGGGTGCCGGGCGGTATCTGGTTGGGCGGGTGCTGGCGGCGCTGCTGTTTGTGCTGACCATTGTGTGGACCTTTGCGGGTTCTGCCATGGAAAAGAGCCGGCACGGCAGCATTCCGCTGGAAGATTACACCGCTCCCCTGCCGTTTGCCACCCTGGACGATTACGCCGGGCAGCCCACCGCGCTGGATGCCGACGCCGCCCCCGCGGCCAGTTTTGTGTTGGTGCAGCGGTTGCCGCTGGCCCCGACCTTTATCAAATATGAAGCCCACGGCCAGGCCGGCGCGAATGGGCTGCGTGGTGCATTATATGTAGAGTATTACGAATGTATCACCCCGCAGCTGGCCCAGACGATGTACCGCGAAGGCAAAACCAACGGGCTGCACAACTTTCCCGAAACCGCCGCCGATGCTGCCAACGGTTCCATCTACTGCCGCACGCTGGTGGACGGCAATAAAGTGCTGCGGGTGCTGCTGTTCCAGTACCAAGAGGAACAGATTCCCTTGCAGGAGCTTGAAGCGATCTGCAAAAGCGGATTTGCTGCATCGGGTAAATCAACCTAAACCTGCTAAACCGGCAGAATTTCTTTATTTCTTCTCTATACAAAACACAAAACAAACAGCGCCGCCGCCCTACCTTGCTGCGTGGGGCGGCGGCGCTTTGCTGTTATAATTTTATGTTATGGCTGTAGCATCTGCTTTGCCGTATTAGAATGCCCATTCACCGTTGGTGAAGATAGTCACTTCTTTACCGTTCTTGGTGGTGCCGATGACGTTGGTATCCGGCGCGCCGATCATGACATCCTCATGGATAGCGGAATCGTTCAGGCCCTTGGCCAGCAGCTCGGTGCGGTTCATCTTGCTGCCGCCCTTAATGTTGGTGGGATAGCCAGCGCCAAAGGCAATGTGGCAGGCGGCATTTTCATCAAACAGGGTGTTGTAGAACAGCACGCCGCTCTGGTTGATGGGGCTGGATGCCGGAACCAGGGCGATTTCGCCAATGCGGCAGGCGTTCTCGTCGGTGGAAAGCAGCTCAGTCAGCAGGCTGGCGTTCTTCTCCGCTCCATGCTCAACAACTTTGCCATCCTTGAAGGTCACATGCCAGCCCTCAATCAGCTGGCCGTTGTACACATAGGGCTTGGTGCCGTACACAATGCCGTTTACCCGCTCACGGTGGGGTGCGCAGAACACTTCCTCGGTGGGCACATTGGCGATAAAGTCGGTGCCGTTTTCCGCCTTGCTGGAAGCGCCCTCCCAGGTGGCATCATCTGCCAGGCCAACGGTCAGGTCGGTGCCGTTGGAGCTGGTCATGTGGATATGGTCCAGGTTCCAGGCGTTCAGCTGGTCGCGGTGGCGGCGGCCTTCGGCCACATGGGCTTTCCAGGCGCTGACAGGGTCGCCGGTGGAAACGCGGCAGACATCAAAGATGAGTGCCCACAGCTTTTCCATCGCTTCCTCCACCGGGATGCCGGGGAACACTTTTGCGGCCCAGGACGGTGCCGGAACAGCGGCCACACACCACTGTACACGGTCGTTCATCGTGTATTCCTGCCAGGGTTTCAGGAATTTGCGGCGGGCCAGGTTGACGCGGTTGATCTTGGCGGCATCCAGCCCGGCCAGTGCTTCGGGGTCAGCGGCGTGGATTGCCAGGGTGCAGCAGCCATCCGGGTCCTCGGCATAGTCCAGGTAGCTGCGCAGCTCATAGGGCTTCATGGCAGCCAGGTCTTCCTCTTTGGCATACTCATAATGCAGGCGACTGAGTTTGTCATCCTCCCAACGCACGATGCAGTTTTTAGCACCGGCTTCATACCCGGCTTTGACGCAGGCATGGCCGAACTCCGGCATGGTGACCGGGCAGCGGATGATAAAATTCTGGCGCGGCTGAACATTGACACCGACTTTGACGATAAAATCGGCATACAGCTGAAGATAATGCTGGTTCATAAGGCATTCTCCTTTTTGTTGGCGCGGCTTTGGATTTTTAAGCACGCGTGTTTTGTATTCTGTGCCCAGTATACCGCATCTTCCCGGTTCTGAAAACCCCCGGATATAACAAAGTTATTACTTGCGTATAAAAAAGTGCTTACCCGTGATAAACAGTAGTGAATAGAGAATAAAGAATCATGTCCATGCGCCGCTGCGGGCGGCACAAATAAAATAGGCGGGTTGCTCTGGCCGGAACGCTTTTTGCTGGAGTGACTGGCCTGATTCAAATGTGACGCGGTGGGCGTCACACAAGCATTATTCTTTATTCATTGTTTTTTATTGTTCAGCTCCCTCACATCACATATCGGTCTGCCCTTACCTTGTGAGTATTCGTGTCCTCAGTGGGCTTGCCGCTGTCGTCGGAGATAACGCCCACATCTTTGGCTACCAGCTGCACAGCACCTTTTTGTGCGGCGGTGCACTGTACCATGCCGCATTCCAACAGCATCAGCTTTGCGGCAATCAGTTCCGGTTCCAGTTCCGGGGTCAGCGCCACCATGCCGCACTCTTTTACGCAAAGGCCGTCCGGGGCCTCCAGCATCCAATAGTCCACCTGTACCCTGCCCTGGCCCTGCAACAGTCTGCCACGCACTGTCTGAACTTTCTCTGCCTGCACACAGCTGGCGGAAAATGCTTTCTCCTGTGCGGCGGGCACCAGGGCGGTGCCGGTCACTTTGCAGTATTCCAGCTGGGGCAGCAGGGCGGCGCTTTCCGCCGTCAGGGTCAGCCTGCCATCCACATACAGTTTGTTGCCCTTGCGGCGGATCAGCGCGGCGGTCAGTTCGGCATCATCCTTGAGGTAGGCTGTTCCGTCCGGCACAATTTCCAGGTCGGTATCATCCTCAAACAGCGTGGCGGCCTGTGCGGCAAGGCTTTGGGCCAGGATGGCTTTGGGCGTATCAAACTGCACGCCCCGCTCTGCCAAAGCTGCAATGTCCAGCGTGGGATCCACCAGCACAACGCAGCGGGCCGCCCAGTACAGGGCCGGTTTGGCCCGCAGGGCAAAAGTGCTGTCCAGCACGGCGGTGCTTTTCAGCTGCACTGCACCGTCCGGCCAGGTGATGATCTGCCCGTTCACTGCCACATTGCCCAGCTTTCCGCTCAGGCTGCGCGGGCAGTATACCTGCCCGTTTACCGTAATCTGCAGATACCGCGCCAGCACTTCGGCCGAGCCGGAAGCAATTTTCAGTTCGCCGTTCACCGTCAGCACTGTGTCTGCTTCGGGTACATCGCAGGGGGTGACCTCCGCCACGCCGTTCACACTGCGCAGGGCAATATTCGGGTTGTCCGTTGCCAGGTCACATTTTAAGGTAACGGGATAACGAGCAATCAGCTCTTTTGCGCGGTCGTTCAGCACCACCACATTGGCCCGCACTTCAATGACATCATAGGCGGCAAGGGTTTCTTCTTTCACGTTACGCAGGTCGCAAAAGTTTGCTTTAATCAGTAGTTTATTCGGCATCGTTTATTCCTCCATCAATAATTGGCTTAAGTATCGGCGGGCTTTGGCCAGCCGGGTGCGCACGGTGGCAGGCGGCAAACCGTACATTTTTCCCAGTTCCGCTGCGGTGTAGCCTTCCAGGTAGCGCTTGCGGAATAGCTCCTGCTCCGCCGGGGTCAGCAATTCCAACAGGCGGCGGGCTTCCGCTTCGGCAAAATCCGGATCCGGCGTTTCCGGTTCTGGCTCCAGCTCCGGCAGGGCGGCGGCTTCCCGCGCGGTACGGCGCATGGCATCCACAAACAAGTTGCGCGCCGTGCGGTACAGCCAGGCCCGGCGCTGGCTGGGGCCAAGGTCCTGCAATGTACCAATATTCTGCCATGCGCGCAGGAACACTTCCTGCACCATATCCTGCGCGGCCGCATCACTGCGGCACAGCCCGCGGCAATAGGCGGTCAGCTCCGCACGGTAGGCGCAAAACAGTTCTTCCAGCATGGGTTCTCCTTTGGGTCAGGCCGTGGGGCGCGGCCCGGTTTTATCTCCAGTTTTTATCCACGATAATAATTTTGATGCTGCACATGGGGGCATTCTCCTGTGTTTGTTTTTGCAAGGCCTTACACTGGGATAACGAACCGGGAGGGCAAAGTGTTTCAGCATTTGAAAAAAATATTTGTTCTGAACGTATTGTACCATGCCGGCACCCGGCCCGCCAGCACTGCCCGCATAAACCGACGGCGCGCCGCATACCGTTGAAAAAACGGTTGGGAGGGCATGTTCTATGAAAGGTGACCCCGAAGAGCGCGCCGTGCAGATTGGGCGGTATCTGGTGCAAAGCGGCGCTACCGTGCGGGCGGCAGCGCAGGTGTTCGGCGTGAGCAAAAGTACCGTGTGGAAGGACCAGTGCCGCCTGCAGCACCTGGCCCCCGGCCTTTGGCAGGAGGTACGCGCCGTGCTGCTGTATAACAAAGCCCAGCGCCACCTGCGCGGCGGCGAAGCCACCCGCTGCAAATACCTGCACGCACAGCACAACCATGCGGATTAGGGGTTGCACCACAGCCCGCGCAACGGTATAATAGAAGCAAAAAATAAGGGCATGGGATCCATGCCTGCCGGAAGGTTGTGTATACAGCATGAAACGCAAGGATTACATCAGCTGGGACGAATACTTTATGGGTATTGCTATTTTGTCCGCCATGCGCTCCAAGGATGATTCCAGCCAGGTAGGGGCCTGCATTGTCAGCCCGGAAAACAAGATCCTTTCCCTTGGCTACAACGGCATGCCCATCGGTTGCAATGATGACGATATGCCCTGGGACCGCGAAGGTGACGAGCTGGAAACCAAATACATGTACGTCTGCCATGCGGAGCTGAACGCCATTTTGAACAGTGCTCACAGCGATCTGCGCGGTTCGCGGGTGTATGTGACGCTGTTCCCCTGCAACGAGTGCGCCAAGGCCATCATTCAGAGCGGCATCCGGGAAATCATCTATCTTTCGGATAAATACCATGATACCAACGCCAGCATTGCTTCGCGGCGGCTGTTCAACATGGCGGGGGTCAAGTACCGTGCTTACCATCCGCACGGGCGTGAAATCAGTTTTGAAGTATAAAGAACAACGAGGCAGGAAAGCATGAAAAGCATAATCATTGGCATTGCCGGCGGCACCGGAAGCGGCAAAACCACCCTGACGGAGCGCCTGCGGGACCATTTTGGCGCGGATGAAGTGAGCGTGCTCAACCACGACAGCTACTATAAGCGGCATGACGAGCTGCCGTATGAAGAGCGCTGCAAGCTGAACTATGACCACCCGGATTCCTTTGATACCGAGCTGCTGGTGCAGCACCTGCAGGCTTTGCGCCGCGGCGAAAGCGTGAAGGTTCCGGTATATGATTACACGATCCACAACCGCAGCGATAAGACCATTACGGTACACCCGGCCCCGGTCATCATTGTGGAAGGCATCCTGATTTTTGCCAGCCAGGAGCTGTGCGATATGATGGATATGAAAGTGTTTGTGGATACCGATGCCGATGTGCGCATTCTGCGCCGCATTGTACGCGATGTTAAGGAGCGCGGCCGCACGCTGGACAGCGTGGTGAACCAGTACCTAACCACCGTTAAGCCGATGCACGAGCAGTTTGTGGAGCCCAGCAAACGCAAAGCCGATTTGATCGTGCCCGAAGGCGGCCGCAACATGGTGGCACTGGATATGCTGATCAAGTGGGTGGCCACCCATCTAAGCACGGTGCGGCAGTAAATAGGGCAATACCGCATAATTCTAAGTGCCGATACGGCGAGCGAGGCACGGCAGCTGCTAAGCCAAAAGCGCAGATAATACTTTGTGTATTATCGAGCATTTTGGCAACGCAGATGCCGTGCCGCAGCCGCCGGAGCGGTGCTTAAGCCGTCAGGCGGGAATTGTGCGGTGTTGCCATAGAATATGTTTTTTCGCAGCACACGGGATTTGGGGAGAGCGTGTGCTGCGTTTTTGTTTTTATGATGGGTAAGGTACAGTTTGGTTCAAGGTACCCGCGGGACGTCGAGGACGCCGTCCCCTACTGTGGGGCAGGGCATATTATAGATTCCAGATTTTCAAATATCCCAAAGTTTCGGCGTGGTCAGGTGACCATGCCCTACCGGTTGTTTCATCCTCCATCTCACATTTCCAATAGCCTCAAACCCCATATTTTCTGAGCGGCGCACCGCGCCGCGGTCCCCCACCATTATTCTTTATTATTTATTCTTTATTCATTCAAATAGCCTCCTTCAACTCCTAACTCCTAACTTTTCTTTTTCTCTTTTTCCCAAAAAGTTTTCCCCATTCTCGTCATTTTGTTCAAACCCCAAAAATTCATCTTGACACAGAATGTGAAACCTGCTAGAATCCATATTGTTATCAATTCACAAATGCAATGATGGGGAAAAAGCAATCTCCTTTCAGCTTCAGAGAGCCGCCGGTTGGTGCAAGGCGGTGCGGAAGGTTTTGCGTCACTGGCCCCTGAGCAGCTGCGCTGAGCGCTTTGCGTTAGGTGCAGCCGGAACCTGACCGTTATCTTGCAGGAGCGATTCACTGTTTGCTTTCTATAAAACAGCCGATCGTGCAGAGCGGCCGCCCCCTGGCGGCAATGAGAGTGGTACCGCGGGTATTTGTAAAATTTACATCCCGTCTCTCAAAGGTAAAAACGCCTTTGAGAGACGGGATTTTTATTTTGTCCGGTTTTCAGGGGCAGACAAACTTTGATGGAGGCAATAAAAAATGATGGACGCAACGAAGTATCATGTAGGTTATTATCCCCCGCCGGTTGAGCCCGGTCATGTCTATGAATGGCCCCAGAAAGACCATATCGAAAAGGCTCCCGCCTGGTGCAGCGTAGACCTGCGCGATGGCAACCAGAGCTTGATCGTTCCCATGAATCTGGAAGAAAAGCTTGAATTTTATGATATGCTCATCAGGATCGGCTTTAAGGAGATTGAGGTCGGCTTCCCGGCAGCGTCCGAGACCGAGTACGACTTCCTGCGTGCCTTGATCGATGGCAACCGCATCCCGAACGACGTCACCGTTCAGGTGCTGACCCAGTGCCGTGACCATATCATCCGTAAAACCTTTGAGGCCGTTAAGGGTGCGCCGCGCGCCATCATCCACTTTTATAACTCCACCAGCGTTGCCCAGCGCGAGCAGGTGTTCAAAAAGAGCAAGGAAGAGATCAAGCAAATCGCTGTTGACGGCGCAAAGCTGGTTAAAAAGCTGAGCGAAGAATACGAGGGCAACTTCCTGTTTGAATACAGCCCCGAAAGCTTTACCGGCACCGAGCCGGAATACGCCGTTGAGGTTTGCAACGCCGTATTGGATGTGATGCAGCCCACCCCGGACCGCCCGATGATCATCAATCTGCCGGTCACGGTGGAAATGAGCATGCCGCACATTTACGCCAACCAGATCGAATGGTGCTCCAAGCACCTCAAGTACCGCGACAGCGTGATCCTGTCCACCCACCCCCACAACGACCGCGGCTGCGGCGTGGCAGATGCCGAGCTGGCTGTTCTGGCCGGTGCCCAGCGCATTGAATGCTGCCTGTTCGGCAACGGCGAGCGCACCGGCAACGTGGATGCCATCACCCTGGCCATGAATATGTACAGCCACGGCGTGGACCCGCACCTCGACTTCAGCAACATGCCGGCCATCTGCGAAACGTATGAACGCGTGACCCGCATGCATGTGTACGAGCGCAGCCCGTATGCCGGTTCCCTGGTGTTTGCTGCGTTCAGCGGCAGCCACCAGGACGCCATTGCCAAGGGCATGACCTGGCGCAAGGAGCATAATCTGCACGAGTGGACCTGCCCGTACATCCCCATTGACCCGCATGACATTGGCCGCACTTATGATGCCGACGTCATCCGCATCAACAGCCAGAGCGGCAAGGGCGGCATCGGCTTCCTGCTGCAGCAGAATTACGGCTACAATCCCCCGCCGCGCATGCGGGAAGACCTTGGCTACCGCGTAAAGGATGTATCCGACCACGAGCACAAAGAGCTGAGCGTCCAGGAAGTGCTGTATGTGTTCGAGCGCGCTTACCTGAACAACAAGACCCCGCTGAATGTTCCGGAAGCACACTTTACCCAGAACCCGGATTCCACCATTACCGCCCATATTACCGTGGCTAACGGCAGCAACGCCCCCGTTACCTGCGATGCTGTCGGCAACGGCCGTCTGGATGCTGTGGCCAACGCCATCGAGCAGACCACCGGCATGCACTTCACCCTGGTGCATTACAGCGAGCACGCACTGGACAACGATACCGACTCCCGCGCCTGCTGCTATGTGGGCCTGAAATGGGCATCCGGCAAGGAGACCTGGGGCTGCGGCACCCACACCGACATCATCGTTGCCGGTATCCGCGCGCTGGTCAGTGCAATCAATAACCAATAAGGTTGCAAATAAAAAAGAATAGAGAATAATTAAAAATGATGGTGTGCCTGCGGCACGGTTTGGATATGATGTGCGACACGTCCCGCTGTGCCTGCCTCCGGGTTATCGTTTATCCCCGTTTTTGAGCGGCGCTTGTGCGCCGCGGTCCACCACCATTATTCTTTATTCATTATTACTTATTCTTTAATTCGTAAGATATACGTCAGAGCAAAAGGAGCAGAAATCTATGGGAATGACCATGACACAGAAGATCCTCGCTGCGCATTGCGGCGAAGCTTCGGTAACGGCCGGGCAGCTCATCAATGCCAAGTTGGACATTGTGCTTGGCAACGATATTACCACCCCGGTTGCCATCAATGAGTTCGAGAAAGCCGGGTTCAACTCGGTGTTTGATAAAACCCGCGTGAACATTGTGCTGGACCACTTTGTGCCCAACAAGGATATCAAGAGTGCCCAGCAGTCCAAGCAGTGCCGTGAGTTTGCCAACAAATACGATATCCTCAACTTTTATGATGTCGGCCAGATGGGTGTTGAACATGCCCTGCTGCCCGAAAAGGGCATTGTGACCGCCGGTGACTGCATCATTGGTGCCGACAGCCACACCTGCACGTACGGTGCGGTGGGCGCGTTTTCCACCGGCGTTGGCTCCACCGATATGGCCGCCGGTATGGCAACCGGCATGGCATGGTTCAAGGTGCCTGCCGCCATCAAGGTTGAGCTGAAAGGTGCCATCCACGCCCCTGTGTGCGGCAAGGACGTGATCCTGCACCTGATCGGCGAGATCGGCGTTTCCGGCGCGCTGTACAAGAGCCTGGAATTTGTGGGCGAGGGCGTTAAGAGCCTGACCATGGAGGACCGCCTGTGCATCTGCAACATGGCCATTGAAGCCGGTGCCAAAAACGGCATCTTCCCGGTGGACGAAGCCTGCGAAGCATACCTGAAGGGCCGCAGCCAGCGTCCCTGGACTAAATACGAAGCCGACCCCGATGCCGAATATGAGCGCACCGTGGTGATCGATTTGGATACCCTGGAGCCTACCGTCAGCTACCCCCACCTGCCGGAGAACACCCACCTTGCCAAGGAGGGTGCCGACATCAAGATTGACCAGGTAGTGATCGGTTCCTGCACCAACGGCCGCATTGAGGATATGGAAGCCGCTTATAACGTGCTGAAAGGCAAGCACATTGCCAAGGGTGTGCGCGGCATCATCATTCCCGCCACGATGGCTGTTTACAAAGAGTGCATCCTGCGCGGCTACACCGAAGCGTTTATTGATGCAGGCTGCATTGTTTCCACCCCCACCTGCGGCCCCTGCCTGGGCGGCTACATGGGTATTCTGGCCGAGTACGAGCGCTGCGTTTCCACCACCAACCGCAACTTTGTCGGCCGCATGGGGCACGTTACCTCTGAAATTTATCTGGCAAGCCCCGCCACCGCCGCCGCCAGCGCACTGACCGGCCACATCACTGACCCCAGGGAGGTAGAAGCATGAACGCAAAAGGACCTGTTTTTAAGTACGGTGACAACATTGACACCGATGTGATCATTCCCGCCCGTTACCTGAACACGCAGAGCCCCGCCGAGCTGGCCGCCCACTGCATGGAGGACATTGACAAGACCTTTGTGACCCGCGTAAAGGCCGGTGACATTATGGTTGGCGGCGAAAACTTCGGCTGCGGTTCTTCCCGCGAGCATGCCCCCGTTGCCATCAAGGCCGCCGGCATTGACTGCGTGATTGCCAAGAGCTTTGCCCGTATCTTCTACCGCAACGCCATCAACATCGGCCTGCCCATTCTGGAATGCCCCGCCGCCAGCGAGGCCATCAACGAGGGCGATGTGGTTGCCATCAACTTTGACACTGGCGTGATCACTGATGAAACCACCGGCCAGACCTTCCAGGCTGCGCCGTTCCCGCCGTTTATCCAGAAGATCATCAAGGCCGGCGGCCTGATGAAGAGCATCCAGGAGGGAAAGTAAGATGCAGAAAAACATTGCCCTGATTTATGGCGACTGCTCCAGCCCGGAGATCGTGACCCAGGCAGTGCGCGTGCTGGACAAAGTTGCTGAAAAGTTTGGCCACACCTTTACCTACACCCGCGCTTACATGGGCGGCGAAGCCATTGACAAGTTTGGCGATCCCCTGCCCCAGAGCGAGCTGGACAAGTGCCTGGCCTCGGATTCCGTTCTGCTTGGCGCCGTCGGCGGCCCCAAGTGGGAGGGCATGGCCGGTGACAAGCGCCCGGAAAAAGGCCTGCTGCGCCTGCGCGCCGGGATGGGCCTGTACGCCAACAACCGCCCGGCCAGGATCTGGCCCCAGCTGGCGGATGCTTCCCCGCTGAAGAAAGAGATCGTGGACAAAGGCATCGACTTTATTGTGGTGCGTGAGCTGATTGGCGGCGTGTATTTTGGCGAGCACAAAACCATTGAGCAGAACGGCGAAAAAGTTGCGATTGACAGCATGCCCTACTCGGAGCACGAGATCGAGCGCATTGGCCGCATTGGCTTTGAAACTGCCATGAAGCGCCGCAAAAAGCTGACCTGTGTGGATAAAGCCAACGTGCTGGATACCAGCCGCCTGTGGCGTGCCGTGATGCATCGCCTGCAGGCCGAGTATCCCGAAGTGGAGTACAGCGAGATGTTTGTGGACAACTGCGCCATGCAGATCTGCAAGAACCCCAGCCAGTTTGACGTGATTGTGACCGAGAACATGTTTGGCGATATTCTGAGCGACGAAGCCAGCGAGATCACCGGCAGCATTGGCATGGTGCCGTCCTCTTCCCTGGGTGCCACCACCTGCGGTCTGTACGAGCCCATCCATGGTTCTGCCCCGGACATTGCCGGGCAGGATGTGGTCAACCCGATTGCCTGCATCCTTTCCGCCGCCATGATGCTGCGCTACAGCTTTGGCATGGCCGCTGAGGCTGACGCCATTGAAAGCGCCGTGAACGCCGTGCTGGATGCCGGCCTGCGCACCGCTGACATGATGGCCGACGGCTGCACCAAGGTTGGCTGCACCGCCATGGGTGACGCCATTCTGGAGCGCATCTGATTGGTTTTACGGGGGTTGTTTTATTCCTTCTTTGAAAAGAAGGAGCCGAAGAAACTTTAATCGTATAATACCAATAATATAAGATAAAAGTCCGGTACAAGTTTTTTGGCTTGTACCGGGCTTTTGGTTTTGGGGAGATATTCGTGTGAAGGCAAGCTGTAGGGCGGCCAGCCTCCTGGCCGCCGGGGGATGGGCTTGGGATTTTGGTACTCACCTTAGTCTCCCCCATTCTGTAGGGCGTGGTCACCCGACCACGCCGGACCTGCACCTTACCACACTCTACAAATTCATAATGCTCTTTCCATAACTTGTAGGGGACGGCGTCCTCGACGTCCCGGACGGATCTATATATTTATCGGGTAATCGCAGGCAATTATGCCGCATATCGGGATTTGCTATAAAATTTCTTTACGCCATATATGTTTAGGCCACGGAACGGTCACTGCGCCCGTAGGCGCGTTTCGGAGGCCAACCGGGGCAACGCCCCGGCTCTTAGACCGGAGATAGACCGTTCCCTACCGAATATTTTACAGCGGGGAATCATTATTTAAGGCAACACCGCATAATTCTAAGTGCCAATACGGCGAGCGAGGTGCGGCAGCTGCTAGGCCAAAAGCGCAGATAATACTGGATGCTGCAAAGGTGAGCGCCGCCAGTGGCGGAAACAGCGAACCGAAGCAGGGGCAGCGGTCGCAGAGTGCGAGGGGCTTTTGCCCCCGAAGCACGATGCGGGTACCGCAACCCGACATTATCGAGCATTTTGGCAACGCAGATGCCGTGCCGCAGCTGCCGGAGCGGTGCTTAAGCCGCAAGGCGGGAATTGTGCGGTGATGCCTTTAATTATATCGTCCTGTTCTGAGGCAGATTGCCTCAGCGCTGTGTCACGCGCGTTTTGTCCAGCACAGCGCGGGCATAGCACAGCGGGGCCAGGGTATCCCCCAGCAGGGCATGTTCCTGCACGGCAAAGCCGCCCGCCTGCAAAAATGCCAGGTATTGCGGCACCATCCAGCTGTTATAGATTTGCAGCCCCGCGCACCGCATGGCAAGCATGCGCAGCCGGGTGCGGGGTACCTCGCCATGCACAAAGGTTGGGGCAAACAGCTGGCCGCCGGGCTTGAGCACCCGGTAAATTTCTGCCAGAGCCTTTTCCGGCCGGGGCATAATGTGCAGGGCGTTGGCGATCAGCACCGCATCAAAGGTTTCGTCCGCATAGGGCAGGCTGGTGGCATCCTGCACCGAAAAGTGCAGCCCCGCCCCGCGGGGTTTCAGCTTTGCCTGGGCGATCATTTTGGGCGAAAAATCCGTAGCCTCCCAGTCCCGCACCAGGCGGGAAAGCCGGAAGCTGAGCTGGCCGGACCCGCAGGCCAGTTCCAGCACGTTCATTTCCGGCGTCAGGTGCGGCTGCATCTGCTGCGCAATGGCAGCATACAGCGGCTCGCTGCTTTGCATCAGCGGGCCATAGCAGCTGGCCCACCGCTGCCAGAATTGCTTGTTATCAGTTTGTTTTGACATTGAGCTTTTTTGCACTTCCTTGGTCAACAAATGTTAGATTTGACTAACTTTTGATTCATAAAAACGGCGGTGCGTTGCCGAACCGTCGCAATTTTTTCTGGGGAACGCCTTGTTTGTTTTGATCAGGCGCCATTAGTTTATCATGGCTAACCCAAAAAGTCAAATGCTCTGCCGGGGTCCCGGTGCTGCGGCACCGTTATTGCTCCGGCAGAGCGTTCCGATTGTTCAAACCAGGCCGCTGTTCCCTGCCAGCCACACCCCAGCGGCCAGCTGTGCGGCCAGAATCAGCGGCATACCCACCACAAAATACCAGTGCTTGGTTTTGTGGTGGAACAGATACATGCCCGCCCATGCCCCGGCGCTGCCGCCCAGCAGGGCTGCGCCAAACAGTGCGGCTTCCGGCACGCGCCACTGGTGCCGCTTGGCTCGGCGTTTGTCCTCCGCCATCATCAGCAGCGCCGCCGCGTTGATAATAACCAGGTACCCCGCCAACATTGTAATGGCCATGGTCTTTCCTCTCTCTTTCTCATGGTTCAAGCCTTGAGCGGCTCTTACCGGTGTGCCTGCTCCCAAGTTTGCATGGCATCTAGCTGAGCCGGGGTGTGGAACCAATGCTCGCCCGGTTCGTATATCGTCAGTTCCGCATGGTGTTTTTGGGCGAACGCCGTCACCGTATCCCGGCTTGTCATGGTGTCCTGCCCGGCGTACAGGATTGCTGTGGGGATCTGCCAGCCATCCAGCGGGTGTTGGCGCACCCAACACAGGTACCGCCACGAAAGGGTCTGCCCAAATTCTGTGGTGATCTCACCTTTTTCGCAAAGCTGCTCTGGCGTTACTTTTGCCCACTGCATCATATCACAGATCAGCCGCTCCATATCCACAATCGGCGAAACAAACAGCGCTTTTTCAATCGTTGCCCCGGCAAAAGCCAGCATGGAAAAATAGGCCCCGATGCTGTTGGCCCGCAGCCGAACCCCCTGCCAGTGCTGCTGCAGATAGGCCAGCACCGTTTGCAGCTCCGGCACCACCTGCCAGGGAGTAAAGTCAGTTTCCCCCGTGCGGTCTCCATGTTCCGGCAGGTCAATGCCCAGCACCTGCCAGCCGGTTGGGGCGGCAAGCGCCGCAAATGCTGCGGCTTCCGTTTTATTACCGCCCTGGCCATGCACGAACAACCAGATGTTGGGGGCCGGTTTGCCGTACAGTACAGCCGGAATTGTGCCAATTTTTAATTCTTGAGTGCACATTTGTGGTTTTCCTTTTTATTTGTTGGACAACAATGTAAAAAACGTTTGAAAAAAGGGGCTGATGAGCTCGTCATTTTTTTAGCGATACAACAAAAAAAGCTGTGACACATTTTTGCCACAGCTTTTTGGTGGGAGCTGGTGGATTCGAACCACCGAAGCATTAAGCAGCAGATTTACAGTCTGTCCCCATTGGCCACTCGGGAAAGCTCCCATATTCATTTGTGCCTCTGCCTTAACAGCGCTTGATTATTATAGCAGGATAAGATGGAAAAAGCAAGCCCTATTTCAAAAATATTTTTGTAAACGGCGGAACGGGAAACGGACGGCTGCGGTGGCAAGTGCCTTGCAATCTGAGAAAAACAATGCCACACCGAAAGAAACAGCCCGAGATACAGGGAGATCACCGCCCAGAGTATTCAGCGCATACAAATTCTGCACCGTGGTATTTTCATGCCTGCTTTTGACCGCATATTGCAGCTGGCCCGCATGGAAGAGATGGACTGCGAGTTTGTGGAAGTGACCGCCCACGAAGGTGCCCGCCCCACCCATGCGGTGTGGCAGAGCAGGTTCTACCACCGCGGCGGAGCTGTGGTTCAGGACGGTGAGCGGTACGAGGATTTTGAAGCCGCTACCGGTTACGGCACCGGCCCCGGCCTGTGCGGCTGGAACTGCCGCCACAACTTTTACCCGTTCTACCCCGGCATCTCCGTGCGCAACTACACGGACGAACGCCTGGCCGAACTGGACGCCCGCAATATCCCCTACGGCGGCGGGCTGTACACCCGGTACGAGATCACCCAGATGCAGCGGGCGCTGGAACGCAGGGTGCGCAAGTACAAGCGCCGTTACCTGGCCGAAACAGCCGCCGAGGTGGATCGGGCTGGTACTGCGGTACTGCCGCCCTGTTCGACTCCTCAGCAGCTCACAGAGCACCAAAACAAAAACACCCGCCGGGGTACGGCGGGTGCTTTTATTTTGGTGGACCATTTCCCACCCCAATCGAACACGTTTTTACTCCTACATTCGTCAAAAAATTCATCTACATCCCCGTTTTCTATGCTTGTGATCGGGATATCAGCCGGGGTCTTTTGGCCGAGGGGATTGAACCAAATCAGGAAGTGATCATCGTACAGATCTACCCGCACCAGGAACGTTTCAAACAGGCTTGCCAGGTACTTGCTGTCATTGATGTCACCATCCCGGTAGATGTGCAGCAGTGAAACAAAATTATCCCGTGTAATGGGTACCAGTTCGGCGCGGGCGTTTTCAATCTGGGCGTTCAACCGCCCCTGTTCCTGTTCCAGCTCCACCATGCGGGCCTTGGTGGTTTCGGTGATGACCCCCATCTCAATGGCTTTGAGCAGGTTGGCTGCGGAGGTTTTGACCGCGGCCAGCTGGCCTTGCAGGTCCTGCAGGTGCAGGTCTTTTTCCTGGCGGGCATTGTAGGCCATGGTTGCATCGGCCATGTGCTGGATCATCTCGTCCGTCAGCATATACTGCTTGATGGCCTGTGCCACACTCTTCTCGATCTGCTCGCGGATCACGTTCTTTTTATCACAGGCGTGTTCCCGGCGGCGCTTTTGGCAGGTGTAATAGTAGTGCATTTCGCCGGAGCGGCTGGTGCCGGAAACGCCCGTCATGGGCCTGCCGCATTTGCCGCAGAACAGCTTGCCTGTCAACAGGTAATCCTCTGCCCCGGTATGATGCCGGGCGGATTGTGGGGTCTTTTTCACTTTCAGCACCTCCTGCACACGATAAAACAGGCCGTCCGAAACAATACGCGGAACGCCGCCTTCCACCCGGACGTCATCGTAAATATAAATGCCGCGGTAGCGCTCATTGCGGCAGATCGTATAAAAGCTGCTTTTGGTCCACGGGCCGCCGCGCTTGGTTTTGATGCCGCGCCGGTTCAGATCCGCCGCAATATCCACAAAAGGCTCCCGCAGGCCACCCGCGTGTAAATTTCCTGAACCACGGCAGCCTGCGCCTTATCCAGCACAATGCGGCCGTTCTCCCCTGCCTTGTACCCCAATGGCAGCGCGCCGTTGCTCAGACACTTGCTGGCATTATCCATCATGCCGCGGGTGATGTCCTCTGCCATATTCTCGCTGTAGAACTGGTTGACGTTCATCATATTGCGCAACGCAAAGCGGCCGGCAGCGGTATCGTCAAAATCTTCCTCCGCGTAAAAGGTCCTTACGCCCCAGTCTTTCAGGCGGGCTTCATTGGTCATGGCCTGCAGCATATTGCGGCCCATACGGTTGGACTTCCACGCCAGCACGCAGTCAAAATAACCTTTTTCCGCATCCCGCAGCAGGCGCTGAAAGCTGGGGCGGCGGTCGGATTTGCCGCTGATGGCTTTATCCTCGTAAGTTTCCACCACATCCAGCCCCAGCCGCACGGCCAGTTCCCGGCAGGCTTTGACCTGCTGTTCAATGGATGCTTCCCGCTGGTTATGGGACGAATACCGGGCGTAAATCGCCGCACGGCCATGGCGGGTATTGGGTTGCTTCTTTTTCATGGTATCACCTTTTGGGTTTGCAATCCTGCCCGCAAGGTGGTACAATACGATTGTCGGGTCGATTGTATCCACTTTTGTGGGCAAGCTGATCTATGGAAACGCTCTCGGTGCGCCAACACCGGGGGCGTTTTTATTTTGTTCGGGCTTTATCTGGCCACAAAATACGGGTTCGGCTTCATCAAAATCAGAATGATATCAACAATCCAGCCAATGCCAAACAGGCCAATGGTGAGCAGATACAGGATTCCCATGCCGATGCGCCCTTCATAGAATTTATGCGCACCGAAATACCCCAGGAACAGGCACAGGAAAAATGCCGTCCACTTATTGCAGTATTTTCCGCGCACCGCAGTTCTGACGCCCACCGATGCACTGGCGGCTGCCGATGCGCTGGAATTATTGTTATTGACAATATTGATCTGCTTATCCTGTGGCAGCTCCCCTGCCTGTTTGCCGCACTTGGGGCAGATGATGCAGTCGGCATCAATGCGTTCCCCGCAGTGCGGGCAATACTTACGCTTTACCAGCTCCTGTCCACATTCCGGGCACACACTGGCATTTACATCAACAGCCGCACCGCAATGCGGGCAATGGTTTACAGGTTCCATGATTATTCTCCTCCTTGGGCAAGCTGATCTATGAAAACGCTCTCGGTGCGCCAACACCGGGGGCGTTTTTTCTTTTTACCTTCTCCTTCTCCGCCTCTTTTTCGGGCGGAAGAAAACCAGGATTGGCGCAAACATCAGAATAACGGCAAACACCATGGCATATGCGCTAATAACCACGATTCCCGCCGCGACAACCAGCAGGGCAACTGCGGCGGCTCCAATGGCATACAGGGCAATTTTCAGGACGACCTTTAATACTTTCAGGATCATCCGCTTTCTTCTCTGCTCTGTCGATTCATACACGCGCAGCAAGTCGTCCAGTTCGCTGCGCCCCCAAAGTTTTACCCCCAGTGAGGCTGCCATTTCTCTGGCAGCTGGGGTAAAGTCCTGATTTGTCAGAACCACCGGCACGCTGCTGCCATAATAGGCGGCACCTGCATAGGCTTCCTGCACCGCATGGTTGCCAACGGGCGAATTGTACCGCTTGCACTGGATGGCATAGGATACCCCATTGTTTTGTGCCAGAACATCAATGCCATAATCGCCGCTGGCCTGCGTAACTTGCACCTGTTTATAACCATTAGCCCGCAGGGCATCCGCACACAGGTGCTCAAAATCATGGCCTTCCATGTCATCGCACCCCTGCACCGTGGAGACCTGGCGCGGAATCTCCGGCTGCGTTTCGACAATTTCCGGTACCAGTGGCTGTGCTGGAGTTTCTTCTGCCGGGGGCGGCGCAGGTTCCGTCACCGGGGCGCTTACCGGCGGTGCCGTGCTGCGGTTGATCTTAATACCCTTGGCTGTAGGGGCAGCTTTGGGCTTTGCATATGGCGGCAGCACCACCCGCGGTTGGGCCCCCTCATAAGGGCCAATAACTTTTGCCTGTTCCAGCTGGTCCAAAATGTGGGCCGCGCGGGCATACCCCAGATTGCAGCGCCGCTGCAAAAGGCTGGTGGAGGCATACCCTGCTTCAATCACGCACTGCCGTGCGTACTCATACATGGGGTCTGGCCATTCGTCGCTCTCTACCCTGCTGGCTTCCCGCACAAAATCGTCATCATAGTGGTGCCCAGTTGCCACGGGAGCGATCAGGGTTTCAATTTCTTCGTCAGTCAGTTCTTTGGTCTGCACCCGCACAGGGTTTGCATAGTTAATGGGAGAGAATAATGCCGTTCCGGGGATCGGCAGCAGTTCCGCCCCGGGGGCTCCCATCCGGTTTGCCGCGTTCTTTGTTGCCACGCGGAATGCAAGGCGGCTGGCAAATCCGGCAATAATCTCTTCCTCCGGAACCTGCCGGGCCGCCGCAATTATGTGGATGCCCACCGGGCGGCCCTTCTGGCAGATCTGCTGTATCTGACCCACACATTCTTTCTGCGCAAGCAGATCTTCCAGGCCGTCCATTATGGCAACAATGTGGGGCAGCGGCGTTTCAGCCTGCTGGTTATAATCCTCCAGTTCCCGCGCACCGCACTTGGCAAACACAGAGTAGCGCCACTGCAGTTCCATGCACAGTGCAAGCATGGCACCAGCCTTTTTCTCCGGGGCGGAAACCGGCGGCATTAACAGGTGCGGAAGTTCCTTGAACTGCACAAACTCCACACCGGTCTCGTCCAACAGCACCAGCCGCAGCTGCTCCGCCGGGGCCCCATGTGCCAAAATTGCCGCCTGCGCCCGCAGAAAGCTGGAGCGCCCACACCCGTTCATTCCGCAAACCAACAAATGCGGCAGCTGGTCCAGCGGGTATACCACTGCGTTTTGCGCTTCACTTGTCCCGATATACAATTCAAGAGGTTTTAGTTCCGGAATCGAACACATGGTACTTCCCTCCTGGCTGGTTTGATTTACTGATTAAAGTTTATCCCCCTGCACTGCGTCCAGTAGTGCAGGGCTTTTTTTATGTAGTCTTCGTCCAGGTCAAAATATTCTGCCAACTGCCAGGGTTCTGTGTAGCCTGCCCGCATTGCCGTGCGGATCTCTTCCGGCGGCAGGCAGCGGCGGAACGCGTCCGCATCGGCGCGGTATTCGTTCTGCTCCACCAGCTGGAACGGGCTGTTTACCTTATGCAGTGCGCCGGTACGCAGGTGGCCTGATTCATGCAGCATGGCGGTGCGCATCTGGCGCACGGTATGCAGACGGGAAAAATTAAGCCCAACCGCATATGCTCCATGATATCGCACTGTCGTAGCAGCTGCCGGAAGCCTATCAAATGGTATGACATCCACATCATGAACCCGACAATAGCTATAAAATTCTGACGTACTAAACATCAAACGCCTTTCTCGCGACGTTTTCTTCGGGCATCCATAAGATCGAGGAAGTCGCGCATATCTTCTTTTTCTTCCTCGGTCAACTGCTTATAACGATTATAAAATGCTATGTCGGCGTCATCAAGTTTGTCATGTTCGCTGGTAAGGTCAGACATCTGAATACCAAGCCAATCCGCCATACGCTGCATTTTGTCAACACGAGGATACTTTTTCCCGTTACACCAGTCCGAAACAGTAGAGCTGGAGCAGTTCATGTAAGTTGCAAGGTCAAGCTGAGTATATCCTTTGCTATTAAGGTACGCTTTTAAATTTTCAGCGAAAACCATTTTGGCGTTGTCACTCATAAAATCAACTCCTCATGTCGTCATTATACGCTAAAAGCAAAACAAAATCAATATTTTGCGAAAATATTTTCGCTTTTAGCTTGACATATCGCTTTAAGCGAGTATAATAAATTACAGAACGGAGGTGATTCAAAATATGCAGACCCAAAAATTCCCAAAAATTTCTCTTGCAGCTGCGCGTGTAAACGCAGGATTAAACCAGCAGGAAGCAGCCAAAGCGCTGGGTGTCAGCGTTGCTACGCTGCAAAATTACGAATCTGGGAAAACCGTACCTCAATGGGGGACTGTACAGAAGATTGAACGCGTGTACAAATTCCCGGCAGATTTTATTTTTTTATCCGCGCATTCGCTTTAAGCGAACAACGAGCAGATTCCGCAGCCCTACCTTGTCAACAGCAGCTAAGATTGCCGACCACTTCGGCGTCCGCATTGATGACCTTGTGGAGCATTCCTAGCAGCTACAACCATTCTACCACAACCTCTGTCCCATAGTCCGGACTTTGAACCGGAAGGGCTGGATTTTTTTAGGAGGTATCCCATGAACAATGAAAAAAGTCCCCCGCCTGATTGTCAAGGTCAGGCAGGGGCAGAAATCAAGCGATTAAAGCGGAGTGTTTCAATTCTGAGTATCTGCTGTTTCGTTCAGGCTCTCACACTTTGGAGTATTTTCTGGAAGATCGAGAAGATCATCGGATATATCGAGACTATCACACGTGCCCTCGGTATACTTGCTAATTTCCACTTCTGAAGGAATTCCGTTATCCATTTTTTCAATAATTGAGGATAACGCGTTTTCTACAAACTCTTCGTGCTTATCCGGAAGTACATCCTGAGCGCCATCCCTTATAAGCGTTATAAGGCAAAGCACAAACGAAAGGATTTCGAGCACGTCGTGCCATGAGATCTTATCCCCTGGCTTTTTGGCCGATTCGATTTTTTGTTCAACGGTAGATATAACGTCATCAGTAAAAATCGGCTGAACATCTTCGAGAATCTCTGTTGCAGTGCTAACGGGAACAAGGTCATCCGCTTCATGCTGCGTTTGTAAAATGTCCGAAAAGCTTTGCATTGCTGCTGCAACCTGTACCAGCAATGCGTCCACATTCTCATTTTTCCAAATTTCTGCAGGCTCTTGGGCAAAACGTTCCAAGGCCGGCGCCAAAAATTCACTTGTCCTTTGCATTCGCAATGTCAGCGCTTGCATCTTATCCTCAAGCTGTTGCAAAGCCCCCATCAAGCTATTGGGATACTCCGGGTACTGCCTGGAAAGTTCCCCCATCTTTTCTGCAAACATACAGAGTGCATTTGCCAGCGCCTGTACATTGCTATCTGTTACAACAAGGCTATTGGTTTCCATTCTTTTTCCCCTCTCTTCTCTCATTCTACACAGTTGAAACAGAACAAATAACGAATATTTTCAAAGGAGGTCTTTCCCATGACCACCGAAAAAACTTCCCCCTCTTTTTGTCCCACCATCACAGCCCAGACCAAGGACGGTGCCACGGTTGAGATCGGAAGCATTGCTCCCGATTTCAGCGTCAATGTTTTCCCCGGCGTCAACTTTGCTGACCTGGCCCACAATACCATCCTGGGATCCGAGGACATGCACATCACAACCGGGTGCATTGATTTGCGAAAATTCAGATCCGAGCTTGATAAATGACCGCGTTTACCGTCGGATCACGTTCTGCCTGTGCTTTGATCACAGCTTTCATGCCATTTTCAATCGCCGCAGTAAATGCTTGTCCTTTTGCCAACCGTGCCCCCACCTGTTCTTCAAGGCTGATTGGCGCTTTATCGTGAAGGATATCAAAGACCGCATCATCTTTGCTGGTCATATGTTGCACTCTTACTCTTCCAGTCAAGTCAACCGTTCCAACTGCCATACCACCTGCGGCAGAACGCCCCACGGCAATAAATTGTGCATCCAGACGAGGCTTCCCAATTCTTGTGCTTGTCATGATTGACTGCAAGATTTCAATGGCATCATCTACCGTTACATTTTTGATGTTCGGACAAATGGCCTTAAAATCCTGCATGGCTTCCATGGCTGATTCGTACCCCTTGGTATACCCAATGTAAAGACCTTCGTTGATCATTTGAAATTTAGGAAGATCTTCCCGTATCACGGATTTGTCAGCCGCATTACATTGCCGCCCATCGCTCATGATCCAGGCATGATTTCCCGTAACTGCACCAATTACAATGCTCATTCTTTTCATCCTTTCTTATCGCAAAATTTCTATTTTTTATGGCATTCCTGCCATACATGCCAAAGGAGGTGACCCCCATGTTTCCCAATCTTTTTATTGAGCTCAAGCGCAGCAAATCCACCCAGCAGCAGCTGGCAGAGCGCATTGGCATTTCCCACAGTTCCATGCAGAACAAACTGCAAGGGCGGACGCAATTCACCCTGAAAGAGATGCGCGACATCCAGGCTATTTTTGCGGATTGTTCACTTGACTATCTTTTTTCAGAGTACGGCAGCAAGCGCAGTCTACCATAGTTTCCTTTTTTTGCCATCATGTTATTGAGAAGAATATCATGGTTTTGGCAATTTGTCAAACATTTTGATGGTTACATTTTGGTTACTTAATTTTCGCATCTATGCAATTTATCTCAGAATCACTTCAAATGCGCCAGAATAACCCAGAATCACTCAGAATGAACTATGACATTTTTTATGAAAGGAGAAATTACCATGACCCTCTACACCGCCGACCGCCTGGCTGGATTCATTGCGCGCCGCACCGGCCCTGCGCACAGCGGCCTTGCCCCCGCACCGCAAACCAACTATCACCACCGGCACAGCGACCCTGGGCCGATCCGAAAGGAGGTGACGCCGTCATGATCTGTTCCCGCAAAAAGATGGTTCAGCGCCAAGTTCTTTACACCCTGCTGGACGCACAAAAAAATATGGCATCCACCGAAAAGGTAGATGCCAGAGGGCTTGTTTATTTGAGCCGCTTTTTATTGCGCCTGTTGGAGAAGCTGGACGATGAACTCGTACAGCTGAGTACGGAAGAGAAGCAATCGTTGTAAAACCGTCTTGCAGCTCAAAAAAATCAGCTAGCAACACGCTTTCTCAAGTTCCCGCCCTGTCCCATGCACAGGGGCATCACCTATTTATCAGTGCTCAGTCTTTTGCAGGGTATAAGTCGTTGTTTTGGGACTGCCGGCCCAGTAGGACCAGTAGATCAGTTCATATCCGTCAGTTAAGAGTCGTTTTACTTCGCCAACGGATTTTACAGTGACTTTTTTCACAGCAGCACCTCCTTTCCGTCACGAAAGAAGGAACGCCCCTGTGCATGAGATAGGGCGGGAGCAAAAGAATTTACCACAGAACAATGGAACTCTTAATTCTCGTTCTCAAGATACTCATTACTGAGCAGAAAGTCAATTTTTTTGACAACATCTGTCACATCTGCGAAGAAATTGAACGCTGGCTTATGCAGCATCGCTAAAAAGGAGGTATCCTATTGACCCCTTCCTCTCTCCCCGCCACCATCAAAATCACCACCACCGCGGAGCCGGACCCCTATGCTACCGAGCGGCTGGCGGCGGCAACGCTGGATTTTTACCACCGCTTTATGCAGCGTCCCGATGCCAAGGAGCTACTGGAACGCAAAAAGGCCGAGCTACGCGCCCGCGGCGTGCGGCTAAACTGAAAGGAGAACCAATCATGCCCCAAACAAAAACAGCCGCCCCGGTGCTGCAACACCGGAACGGCCAGACGAAAAATTTCATCACTTATATTCTACCCCACCTTGCCCGCGTTTGCAAGGTCTGCGCCAATTTTGCTTTGCTTGGATGCGGGCTGGGCGTGTTGTGCGCCGTGGCCGCCCTGACCCAGGGCGGCGGGGCGTCTGCCCTGGCCGGGCTGGCAGCCTGCCTGCTGGGCGGCTGGGCCGCGATCACGCTGCGGGAGGTGATCCTGCATGGATGATAAGCTGATCTTTACCACCGGCAAAGACTGCCGCGAGTGCGGAACGGTTGTTCGCATCAAACCGCGGGCCGCTGTGTGCATCACCGACCTGATGCAGCGCACCGGCAAATCCGCCGCGGAGATTGCCTCCGACATGATCGAGTTTGCCTACCAACACTGTGAGGTACAAAAATGACCGCCCTGGACCGTTTTGCCGCTTTGGACAATCCCTTTCCGCCGGAAGATGAGCTGCCCGTTGGCTGCACAGCTGACGGTGAACCCTACTACGAGGGTGACGAGATTGTGACCCTGAACGGCGAAGTTTACTTTTACGACAATCTTGATGTTGATACGATACTGACCGCACTGGGCATTTCCATCCAGACGGCCATACAGGAGGACTAAGATGGACAACATTACAACCCAGCACCTGCACTGGAAACGTGCGTTCAATCCGGACTGGTTCGGCAGCTGGTGCCTGCCGGACGGCAAGGATGTGATTTTGACCATTGCCGCCGTGGACCAGGAGCTGGTGACCGGCGAAAAAGGCAGCCAGGAAATGTGCCTGATCGTCCACTGGAAAGAAAACGCCAAGCCCCTGATCTGCAACAAAACCAACGCCAAAATGCTGGAAAAACTGGCCGGTTCCTCCTTTATGGATGAATGGGTAGGCATGGCGGTGCAGCTCTACTTTGACCCCACCGTAAAGTTTGGCAAAGAGCGTGTGGGCGGCATCCGCATCCGGCAGAAAAAGATTCAGCCGACTGCCGCCTCTGCCCCTGCCCCGCTGGTTTGCGCGGACTGCGGACAGCCGGTGCAGGGGTGCAGCATCAACGGGCAGGACTGGACCGCCGCCAAGGTGGCCGAAGCCGCCCGCAAAAAGTACGGGCAGGTGCTTTGCTGGCCTTGCGTGACCAAGCGGAAGGAGGCGGCGGACCATGGGCCGGAAGTTCATACTGACTGAAGAGAACTACCATAGCCGGGCCGCGCGCAGGCGGTGGCTTTCCAGCAGTGACGTCAAAGCTGCCAAGCGGTGCGAATCCGCCTGGCTGGCAGACTACTGCGGCAAGATTAAACACGAGGAAAACAAGCCGGCCTTTGCCTTCGGCCACCTGTTTGAAGCGGCCCTGACCCTGCCCGGCCCCCAGTACCACCAATATCTGGCCGCTCATCCAGAGCTGTGCAGCAGCCGCGGCCCCACCAAAGGCCAGCTGCGTGCCGAGTATGCCGCCGCCCCCACCATGGCCCATGCCGTGCGGCGTAGCCCCTACCTGTGGGGCATTGTGCGCCGCTGCAAAAAGCAGGTAATCCTGACCGGCGAGCTGAACGGGATGCCGGTGCGGTGCATGATGGACCTTGTTGACCGTGACGGCAGCATTTACGACCTGAAAGCCATGCGCAGCTTTTTGCCCATTTACGATACCGCCCGCGAGGAATATCTGGACTGGTGGGCGTACTGGAACTACCCCATCCAGCTGTACATCTACCGCGAGATTGCCCGCCAGAACGGTCTGGCTGTGCCCCGTGTAGGGCTGATTGCCGCCAGCAAAGCCGACTGCGATGTGCAGGCCCTTGCCTTTGGCGATGAGATCATGCAGGCCGCTGCCGCGGATACCGCCTATACCATGCAGCGGATGGCCCAGATTCTTGCCGGGCAGGAAGAGCCCACCGCCTGCGGCCATTGCGCTTGGTGCATGAGCCGCAAGCGCATTACCGAATTTGAAATGATTTGAGAGGGGTTTGAATCTATGTTGAATGTTATCGCTATCATGGGCCGCCTGGTGCGCGACCCGGAACTGCGGCAGACTGCAACCGGCAAGAACGTGGCATCGTTCCGCGTGGCCGTTGACCGTGGCAGCAAGGACGCCAACGGGCAGAATCAGACGGATTTCTTTGATGTTGTCGCTTGGAACAAAACTGCGGAATTTGTGTGCAAATACTTCCAAAAAGGTTCCCTGATTGCCATTGATGGCCGCTTGCAGAGCCGGAACTATCAGGATAAGAGCGGCAGCAACCGCACCGCCATTGAGATTTTGGCCCACAACGTACACTTTGCCGGGGCCAAAAATCAGGCCGCACAGCCCACCCTCACACGGGAACCGGATGTTGCCCCGCCCGCTGCCCCCATCCCCGCCGGGGATGATTTTGCCCCTATTGACGATACGGGCGACCTGCCGTTCTGATGGCACGGTATCTGCCCCGCCGCCCGATGAACCGCCGCCGGGCAGCGGACGAACCGGTGCGCCGCCATACCGGCCTGCCGCCGGAGCTGTTTGAACGCATTGTGCAGGCGGTGCCCATGCAGGCGGCTGCCGAGCGGTACGGGCTGAACCCCGACCGGCGCGGATGGTGCTGCTGCCCCTTCCACAGTGAAAAAACGCCAAGTCTGAAGATCTACCCCGATGCGGGCGGGTTTTACTGCTTTGGCTGCGGCGCGGGCGGCGATGTGCTGACCTTTGCCGAAAAGCTGTTCGGCCTGAAACCCGTGGACGCCGCGAAACGGCTGGATGCGGATTTTTCTCTCGGCCTGTTTGCTTCCCCCGCCCCGGCTGACACCGGCTGGCAGCGGCGCAAGGCTGAACGGGAAGCCGCAGCAGTCTGGCGCGAACAGCGTTCCTGGGCGATTGCCCGCTGCCTGAAAGCTATCCACGATTTGCCTTTGCCCCGCCCCGGTGACGACGATTATGCCGCCCACTACGCATTGCAGCAGGCCAACGCGGAATGGCTGGAATACGCAAAAGAAAAGGAGGTGTTGCCCGATTGAGTGAAGCATACACCAAAGAGGACTATCTTGAAACGGATAAACCGTTCGCAGAATTGTTTGCGATCAAAAACATGTTCGAGCAAAAAAGACAGCTCGAGAAAATGGCGATTGCCGCCAAAGCCGTGGGCGTGGCGAACTTCAAAAGCCTGTATGCCGCCTACTGCGACAGTATGCGCACGGCTTTTGTGCCAGAGGAAAACGTAACGACGGCACAGGGCCAGCCGCAGGAATTGAACTGCGGGGACTGGACCGTGGACGAATACGGGGTGCGGCGCGGGGTTGGTTCCTGCGAGGTCATTGCCTGCCAGTTCCCCGTTGTACTGACCCGCCGGTTTGAAAACATTGATTCCGGGGCCGAAAAAGTAGAAATCGCCTTTCGCAAGGGAAGCTGCTGGCGCAAGCTGATCATCCCCTGCAGCCAGTACGCCAGCCCCAAAGAGCTGGTCAAGCTTTCGGACGCCGGGCTGGGCATCAATCTGCGGATGGCCAACGACCTGAGCGATTACTTTACTGATCTGTATGCCCTGAATTATGATCGTCTGCCCGTCAGCAAATCCGTGGGGCGGCTGGGCTGGGTGAGTGCAAACCAGTTCAGCCCTTATGTGCAGGGCCTTGTGTACGATGGCGGGCCAGAATACGCGGCCATCTTCAACGCCACCCATCCGGCCGGAGACTATGCCACATGGAAGGCCGCTGCAGTTGCGTTCCGGCGCGAAAGTTACGCCGCCCGCATCGTACTGGCAGCAAGCTTTGCAAGCGTGCTGGTCAAGCCGCTGGGGGTGCTGCCGTTCTTTGTGCACCTGTGGGGCGTGGATTCCTCCACCGGCAAAACTGTTGCCCTGATGGCCGCCGCATCCGTGTGGGCCAGCCCGGAAATGGGCAAGTATATCAAAACGTTTGACGGCACTGATGTGGGTTATGAGCGCACTGCGGCGTTTCTTAACAGTTTGCCGATGTGCATTGATGAGCTTCAGCTTGCCAAAAACGCCCGCGGGCAGGTGGTATTCAATGTGTACCGCCTCAGTCAGGGCGCGGGACGCATCCGCGGCAACAAGTCCGGCGGCGTGGACGTTACCCCCACATGGGCCAACGCCATGCTTACCACCGGCGAAACGCCCATCAACAGCATGGGAGCCGGTGCCGGCGCCGTCAACCGCGTGATCGAAATCGAGTGTACTTACGCCAGCAAGGTAGTGCAGGATGGCCATGCAGCTGCGCAGGCGTTCCGGCAGAACTATGGCAAGGCCGGGCGGGATTTTGTGCAGCACCTGCTGCAGCCCGGCGCGCTGGACCGGGCCAAAGCCCTGTACGATGCCGCCTTTGCCGCCCTGAACAGCACCGCCACCACCGACAAGCAGGCCATGGCCGCCGCCCTGATCGTGACAGCAGATACCCTTGCCACCCAATGGATCTTTGCCGATTCCAACGCCCTGACGGCGGCGGATGTCGGGCAGTTCCTGGCAAGCCGGGCTGCTGTTTCCCTTGGCGCCCGCGGGTACGACTACATGTGCGACTGGGTGGGCCAGAACCTGAACCGCCTGCGCCCCGATGTGGAGCAGGGCGACATTTACGGCCTGCTGGATGGAGACTGGGCGTATATCATCAACTCGGTGTTCCGCCGCGTGGCCGATGAAGCTGGGTTCAACCCCACCGCCCTGCTGAGCTACTTAAAAAGCACCGGCCTGATCAAGACCGGCGGCGGAAAAACCACCGTAACCAAGCGCATCCACGGCAGTGTTGTGCGCTGCGTCTGCCTGCATCTGGTGCAGGATATTGAACAAACCGATTCCGAATGTTCAGATTTTGAGCCATTGTAGCACCGCGTAACACTTGTCCGAAAACAAGGTGTTACATTTTATTGACGTTTTATCGCAAGAAAGCGGAAATGTAACACCGTAACACCTGTAACACACCATAAACACACATATAGAGAAGACACATACACCCCACCCCCGGGAAGAGTATGAGGGGTGTGGCTCAGCCTTATATAGAGTATGTGCATAGAGGTGTTACGGTGTTACATTCTTAATTTTAACCGCAATAGCGTCAAAAATCTGTAACACCTGCGGTGTTACACCGGTGTTTTGGGTGTTACAGCAAATTGAGAACAATGATTCATAAGGAGACATATAAAATGCCAACATTTCCCCTTCGTCCCTACCAGCAGGAATGTCTGGATGTCATCGCCAGGCAGGCGCCGGGGGCATACCTGTGCCGGTTAGCAACCGGACTGGGCAAGACCGTGATCTTTACCCACCTGCCCCACCGGGGCCGAATGCTGATTTTATCCCACCGGGAAGAACTTGTCCACCAGCCTTTGAAATACTTCACCTGCAAAACCGGCGTGGAGCAGGGTGCCGAGCACGCCCCGCAGGATGCAGAGGTGGTCAGCGCATCGGTGCAGAGCCTGGGCCACCGGCTGGACCGTTACGCCCCGGATGCTTTTGACACCATTGTGGTGGATGAAGCCCACCATGCCGCGGCCAAAAGCTACCGCAAACTGCTGGATTACTTTACCCCGCGCCTTCTGCTTGGCTTTACCGCCACGCCAAACCGGGCAGACGGTGCCCGCCTGAACGATGTGTTCAGCTCCATCATCTTTGATAAGGATCTGCGCTGGGGCATTCAGCAGGGGTATCTTTCGGACATCATCTGCAAGCGGGTCAATATCGGGTATGATCTGCGCGGGGTACATACTTCCCGCGGGGATTATGCTCCCGGCGAGCTGGCCGAAGCCATGGAGGGCACAGCAGATGCCATTGCCGAAGCGTACCGCCGCCTTGCCCACGGCGCCACCCTGATTTTTGCCGTCAACGTGGCCCAGTGCCACGAGATCGCCAAGCGCATTCCCGGCGCTGAAGTTGTGACCGGCGAGACACCGAACCGCGGCGAAATCATTGCCCGGTTTACGGCGGGCGAGATCCCCTGCATTGTCAACTGCATGGTGTTTACTGAGGGCACCGATATTCCCCGCGTGGAAACCGTCATCATTGCGCGGCCTACCCAGTCGGACAGCCTGTACACCCAGATGGTGGGCCGCGGCCTGCGGCTGTACCCCGGCAAGGAATGCCTGACCTTGATCGACTGTGTGGGTGTGACCGGCAAGGCCAGCCTGTGTACTGCCCCCACCTTGGTGGGCGTGGAGCTGAAAGACGTGCCCCTTGCCCGCCAGCAGGATGTGGAGGGCATGCTGTTTGAACTGCCGGAAAAAGCCGAGCGCGCCGCCGACTGTCCCCAGAGCTGGATCAAGAACATTACCACGGTGGACCTGTGGGCCAAGGAGCAGCGGTATCTGACCCACGATGTGAACTGGTTCAAAATGCCGGACGGCAGCCTGGTTTGCAGCTTGCTGGACCACCGCAAGATCACCATTCCCCCAGCGGATGAACTGGGCAAGGTACGGTTCTGCGGCCGGTATATGCCGCTGCAGCAGGCTCTGGACAAAGCTTACACCCACCTGTGTGCGGAATTTGCCGACCAGGATTCCATCTGGAACCTGAACGCCGTGCGCCGCTGGGGCAGCGTTCCCGCCACCGACAAGCAGATGCAGCTGATTCAAAAGCGCTGTAAGGGCCGGTTCGAGGTGCCGGAGCAGATGACCAAAATGCAGGCCAGCCAGGTGCTGACCCGCCTGCTGAATGGGGGTGCTGCGTATGGCCGCAGCTGAACACAAGATCAACCTTTCCACCGAGGACGGCCACCAATACGCCCTGATGCTGTGGGCGCAGCAGGCTTCCGTGCGCCGCCGCTGGCCGGAACTGGCGCTGCTTTACCACGTTGAGAACGAGCGTCAATGCACGCCGCAGCAGGCTGCGCGCCGCAAGCGGATGGGCGTAAAAAAGGGCGTGCCGGATCTCTGCCTGCCGGTGCCGCGCGGGCCCTATACCGGGTTGTATCTGGAACTGAAAAAGCCGGGCGGCCGCCTGAGTGAGGAACAGAAATGGTGGCTGGACCAGCTGAACCGGCAGGGCTGCTGTGCCACTGTCTGCTATGGATGGGAGGAGGCCCGACAATGGCTGGAAAAGTACCTGCAAATGCCGCACTAAACCTTGCCGCCCTGGAGCGCACCGCAGCCGCCGGGCACGCCCTGCCAAACGGCCTGCGCCCGCCGGAGCAGCTGCTGTTTTTAAGCCTGCGGCATATCTACCGTGACTTTTACGCCAACCTGCTGACCCGCGACCAGGCCCACCGGGAAAAGACAGAAGCCTTGCAGCAGTACCGCCTGTATGCCGAGATGCTGGACGACACCCGCCGCCTGTGCCACACCTTTGTGACCATCACCAACGATACCGAACCCCTGCGCCGGGCTTACCACCTGGCCCGGCGCAAAGGTGCCCCGCCGGAGGAGCTGCTGGCCCTTGCCTGCCAGATCATCCGCACTGCAACCGGGGACAAAACGTTTTGAGGATGTTATTTGGAGGAGATTTGCCATGAATTTGAATTACTGCCCCGTTCCGGGCGCAAGCCAGCCCCGCGGCATGCGGTTCGATGCGGAAAACAGCCGGTGCATCCCTGCCGAACGGATGACACCGGACGAGCTGCGCCAGCTGCACCGCCTTGCCATCGAGCGCCGCCCCGAAGCCTGCCTTGGCTGCGGGCTGGAACATGATTGTTTTGTGTATGGGCATGGATGTGCCGTCATCCGCAAAGCATTGCGGCTGTTGGGAGGTGGGGCGGATGCCTGTCTTTGATTCCAACTGTCTTTACGTCATTAAGTGCCTGGCCCTTGTGTTTGTTGCGGCCCCCTGCGTGCTCTTTGCGGGCGGCATGCTGATCTGTGGGCTGATGTGGTGCGGGCTGCGCATCACCCGCGCGCTAAACCTGCGGCTGCTGGGCCTGCCGCGGTGTGGGCGCTGCCGCTACTGGGCCACCGTCCAGTGCCCGCTGTATGGCCGCAACACGCCAAGCGATTTCTGCAGCCGCGGCGAAAGGTGGGGTGACTGATGGACATTCTGCTTTCGATTATCGGCAGCGCCGTTCTGGCTGCGCTGCTGGCCGCCGCCTACACCGCCGGGCTCTGCGCCGGAAAGGCCGCCGCACATACGGACGAGGACGACGAACCGAAGATCTACATGGATCACACACATGGAGGTGAGGATTGATGCCGAAATATTCCGATAGGCCCTGCGCCCGCTGCGGCAAAATGATGCTGCACGCCTATTGCAGCCAGCGTTACTGCAAAGCCTATGCCCCGCTGGTGCGCAGCGACGATGCCATCATCAGCCGGGCCAAGCAGCGCAGCAAACGTGCCATGAGCGAGATCGCCCGCGTGGAACGTGCCGCCCGCGCCGAAGGCAAGACCTATGGCTACTATGTAGCCCTGCATGAGCCGCGGAAGGGGTGATGCCGATGAGCAGGCCGCATTATGGCTGGTGGGGATATGTAAAAGATATCATCCGCCGCTATCCCTCTCTTTGCGAACAGGAAAAAGCCCTGCACGAAACCTGTATCAGCCCCGATCTGAGTGGTATGCCCCGCGGCTCCGGTACCCCCACCGACCCCGTGGCCGATGCCGCCCTGCGGGAACTGCCGGAGATCAACCGCCGGGAAATGGAAGCCGTGCGCCAGGCCATTGCTGAAACCCTGACCCTGGATACCGGCCAAGAGCGCCTACAGGTGATCCGGTGCGTTTTCTGGGACAAAACGCATACACTGGAAGGGGCAGCAATGAAGCTGCACCGCTGCAAAAGGACCGTAACCCTGTGGCACGGGGAGTTTATACGGTGTGTAGCCAAGTATTTTGGATTGCTTTCTAAATGATTAAAATATTGACATTCTCTGCAACCGAGATATAATATATTTGTAACTAAATTATAGTTGCAAATATATTCTGTAAAGGGTGATTGCACCGGCTTATGAGTAAAGTAGAAAATCTAATAGCAAAACTGTGTTCCACTCCAACTCCCGCAGATTTTCGCTATTCAGATGTGAAAAAGATTATGGCTTCCTTTGGCTATGTGGAAAGCACAAAAGGGGCCACATCTGGATCACGCGTAAAGTTCTATCATCCCCAGACTGGTGCATCAATCATGTTACACAAACCCCATCCTGGTGACCAGATGGTACGAGGAGCCGTAAGAAATGTTGTGGAATTTCTGAAATCACATGGGCACATTTCTTAATGTTTTTGCTCTTCGAAATACAATACAAAGCGAAAAAAAGGAGAATATGCTATGGGAAACGGCGTTTTGCGTTATAAGGGTTATTACGCAAAGCCTGCGTATGACCCAGAAGACCAAATCATTTATGGAAAAATTCTTGGAATTGATGATTTGGTTGATTTCTATTCTGAAAATGCCAAAGATGTTGAAAAAGAATTTCAAAAAGCAGTAGATGATTATCTTGATTTTTGCAAGGAAATAGGCAAGGAGCCTCAAAAAGCATATAGTGGAAGTTTCAATGTTCGTATTCCGGAAGAACTGCATCGTGAAGCTTCTTTATGTGCACAGGCTAATGATATGACCTTAAATTCTTATGTCGAGCAGGCAATCAGAAGATCTGTTGAGCAAGAAGATCTTGTTGACAAAGTTTTGAAAACAGCTGTAATTGCAGTTGCTACAACACAAGCTAACCAAAATCTTTTTTCCTCTCAATATCAACCTTCTCCCACCACTCAAGTTTACGATACTACAGCAAAGATTGATCATATATGGTCTTTAACTGAATCCCATTCTGTCCACACTACGAGAGGAGTATCACAAAATGCTTAAAGATAAGCTTACCGGAAAGTTTTCTGCTGGTTTAAGTGATGCTGAACTTCACTGTATCCCTGATACCGCTCCATCACAAGGCCTTGCAACAATCAATTATCATGATGAAATAAAATGGACAAAGCTCCACAATGCACTGCGGGTCGAATTTGTACGTCATGTAGGATTTGAGCCCCAAGGCATTTTTACGATTACGGTTTCTTATTATGTCGACCACGAGTTGAAAGAGCCGGATTCTCTTTATGACATTCCTTCCGACGTTATGTCGAAAGAGCTTTGCTCTGATCTCGCCTATTACCTGCAAGAATCTCAGGGCTTTCCCGCCCGCGTTTCTCAGATCATTGCAAACTTAAGCGCTGCTTTTGGCGGAAGTCCAATCATTCTTCCTCCAACCTTACCAGCCGAATCAAGTTTGCATTAAAAAGCCAAAATTCCATGCTATAATACCATCATCAAAAGCCGTAAGGAACCCAAAACGTCCTTACGGCTTTTGTATTGTCATTTTATCCTCCCCATTTCAGCCAGACGGCCATGCCCCGCCTGGCTGTTTTTATGCCGCACAGCCGGCCCTTTGGCAGGGGCGCTGTGTTCCCAAGCAACGGCACAGCAAGGGTGCAAGGCCCTTGTGCGGCCCCACTCCCCGGCCCCCGGCAAAGGCTCACACATTTTACTCTCTTTCCTTTTGCCCGTGCGTGCCGGGGTATCTTTAACATTCCCCCGCCCCAACCCGGCGGGGTATTTTATTGCAGAAAGGCGGTGACCACCGTGCCATCCATTACCCCCAAGCAGGAACGTTTTTGCCAGGAATACATTGTGGATTATAACGGTGCCCAGGCCGCCGTCCGGGCCGGGTATGCCGCAAACTCCGCCCGCAAAACGGCCAGCCGGATGCTGACAAATGCGGACATTCTTGCGCGCGTGCGCGAATTGCAGCGCGAGCAGACGGCCCGCCTGGCTTTGACGCAGGACTATGTTCTGCAGCAGCTTGTGGATACCTACCGCTGCTGCCGGGAGCCGGAGCCGGTGCTGGTGTATGACCCCGATGCAGGCGGCATGGTGGAATCCGGCAAGTACCAGTTTGACAGCAAGGGTGCCCTGCGTGCGCTGGAGCTGATCGGCAAGCACCTGGGCATGTACCAGGACAAGCTCAAACTGGACGCCAAGCTGGATACCGGCCAGCTGGGCAAGGTACTGGAACAGCTGGGTGCGCCGGATGGCTGATCTGCTGCTGTCCGAAAAATACAAGGCATTCCTGCGCTGCACCGCGCCGGTGGAATTTCTGGAGGGCACCACCGCAGCGGGCAAAACCACCGTGGGGCTGTTCAAGTTCATCCTGCGGTGCGCGGCCAGCCCAAAGCGGCTGCATGTGCTGGCCGGGCTGGACCAGGGCACGATTGAAAAGAACATCATCACCAAGGAGCTGGGCGTGCTGGATGACTTCGGCGACCTGGTTGAATACTGGCCGGGCGGCCGCGGCGAGGACCGCCTGCCCCATCTGCTGCTGCACGCCCCAGGCGGCGACCGCAAGATCTATGTGATGGGCTATGCCGACAAAGCTCGCTGGAAAAAAGCCCTGGGCGGCCAGTATGGCTGCCTGTACATTGACGAGATCAACATTGCGGACATTGACTTTGTGCGGGAAGCCGCCATGCGCTGTGACTATCTGCTGGCCACCCTGAATCCCGACGATCCCGGCCTGCCGATCTATGCGGAGTTTATCGACCATGCCCGCCCCCTGCCCCGGTGGGCCCAGGACACCCCAAAAGAAATCACGGCTCAGCTGTGCCAGACCGCAAAGCCGGGCTGGGTACACTGGTTTTTCTCGTTTGAGCACAACCTGGGGTTATCCGCAGAGAAGCGGCGGCAGATCATCAGCATGGTGCCGCCGGGCACAAAGCTGTACAAAAACAAAATCCTGGGGCTGCGCGGGCGTGCTACCGGGCTGATCTTCAGCCTGGAGCCGCGCCATTTGATCTGTGCGGCAGAGCTGCGCGCCCTGCTGACCCGGCCGGAACACCCGCTGCACTGGGTGCAGCTTTCCTGCGGGGTGGACACCAGCTACAGCCAGCAGACCGCCGATACTTTTGCCTTTGTGCTGGACGGCATTCTCTCTGACCGGCGCAAGGTCACGCTGGCGGCCCAGGCCCACAACAACAAGACCCGCGCCGAACACAGCCTGCCGCCGCTGGCCCCCAGCGATATTCCGCCCCTGCTGCTGGACTTTCTGGAGCAGCAGCGCAGGGCCTGGGGCTTTGCCCGCACCGTGTATCTGGATTCCGCCGACCAGGCCACGATCACCGAATGCCAGAAGTACCGCCGCCTGCACGGCTGCATGTATGACTTTGTACCTGCCTGGAAGCGGCTGCCGGTGCTGGACCGCATCAACCTGGAATGCGGCTGGCTGGCCCATGGGGACCACCTGTTTGTGCAGGAAGCCTGTGCCCCCCTGATTGAGGAATACAACGTATACAGCTGGGACGAAAAGAAGCCCAACTGCCCGGAGGACCGCAACGACCACTGCGTAAACGCCGAGCAGTACGCCTGGCTGCCGTATAAGGAGCAGATTGGATGAGATGGATAGAAAGGGTGAAGACGATGATCCGCAGCTGGCTGGAAATTCAGCCTGCATCCGGCAAAGGGCTTGTGATTCGCGAGCCAGTCAGCTTTGAAACCAACGTGCTGCGCAACCGCATCTGGTACCGCGGCGATGCCTGCGAGCTGGACCAGCTGTTCAAGCTGCTGGGGGATGACGAGGTGAGCCGGGCCAGGTTCTGGGCCGCTGCGCCGGAGGATGAAAGCATCCGCAAGGCCCACAGCGGCCTGCCGGGCATTATGGTAGATATTCTGGCCGGCATTGTGAAAGCCGACCTGAACGAACTGGACTTTGACGGCCCCGCCGCCCAGAACGCTGCCGCCCGCTGGGCACAGCTGGCCGAAGAGAACGACCTGCCGGGCCTTGTCAGCCGCGCTGTGGCCGACACGCTGGTGACCGGGGACGGGGCGTTCAAGATCAGCCTGGACCCCAACGTCAGCACAGATCCGATCCTGGAGTTCCGTGGCGCGGACCAGGTGGAATACCGCACCAGCCACGGGCGTATCCAGGAGATTTGCTTCCTTTCCCCTGTGGGGGAACGCGGACGGATCCTGCGGGAGGTATATGCCCCCGGCCGTGTGCAGTATGAGCTGCTGGACGGGGACAAGGTTTTGCCCGTCACCGCGGAACCGGACACTGCCAACCTGCGGGATGTGACCTTTGCCGGGGATTTTATGCTGGCTGTGCCGCTGCAGTTCTGGCCGTCCGCCCGTTGGCGCGGCCGCGGGCAGAGCATCTTTGATAAAAAGAATGATGCCTTTGACGCCCACGACGAGATCATCAGCCAATGGATGGACGCGGTGCGGGCGGGGCGGGTGCAGCGCTATATTCCGGAATCCCTGATTCCTCGCAACCCGGAAAACGGCGCGCTGCGGATGCCCAACGCCTTTGGCTGCCGCTTTGTGGCCGTGCACGAGAGCAGCAAGGAAAACGCCGACGACAAGATCCAGACCGAGCAGCCGGACATCCGGTATGATGCTTTCCTGGCCAGCTACACCGCCACGCTGGACATGTGCCTGCAGGGCATTATGAGCCCCGCCACACTGGGCATTGACCTTGGCAAAATGTCCAGCGCAGATGCACAGCGCGAGAAAAAGGACGTGACCGGCTACACCCGCAGCGCCATTACCGATGCACTGGAAAAAGCCCTGCCCTGTCTGGCCGAAACTGCCCTGAAAGCCCAGGATATCCAAAACAGCCTGCTGCCCGGCGAATACCACGCCTCCTGCAGCTTTGGCGAGTACGGCGCCCCCAGCTTTGACAGCCGGGTCCAGACCGTTGCCGCCGCAGCCGGCGCGGGCGTGATGAGCGTGGAAGCCCAGGTGGACGAGCTGTGGGGCTCCAGCAAGGACGATGCCTGGAAAGCCGCCGAGGTGCAGCGCATCCGGCTGGAGCAGGGCATTACCGACGCTGCCGAGCCGGAGCTGGACGCCCCCTCCGGCCTGATGCCCGGCCCTGACGCATGACCGCCCGCGATATTGCCGCCCTGTTTGATGCCCTGGAGCTGGATCTGGTAAAAAGCCTGCACCGCTGCCTGGCCCGCCACCAGCGGCAGGAGCAGACCGAGGGCGGCCAAAACGGCACACCCCGGCACTGGCAGGCCTGGCAGGCCGCCAAGCTGCGGGACATACGGCGGTTCCGCCGGGAAAACACCGCCATCCTGGGTGAATACCGGGACCGCATTGATGCCGATACCCGCACTCTGCTGGAGGAGGAAGCCGCCCAGGGCGGTGCGGATGGATTTTTCCGGATGAGCGACGAGCGGATGACCGCCCTGCTGAACGAGATGCAGCAGGCCAATGAGCAAAGCGAACGCGCCGCCCTTCGCTACATGAATGATGTGTACCGCAAAACCATCCTGCGCACCGCCGCTGCCATGCAGGCAGGCGGGCAGACCCTGCAGCAGGCCACCGACGCGGCGACCCGTGATTTTCTGGATCAGGGCATTGCCTGCATCCGCTACCGCAACGGCCGCCGGGTGAACATTTCCACCTATGCCGAAATGGCCCTGCGCACCGCCGGGACCCGCGCCATGCTGATGGGGGAAGCCGCCCAGCGGGAGCGCCTTGGCCTGGACACGGTGCTGGTCAGCCAGTACGGCGCCTGCTCCAAAACCTGCCTGCCCTGGCAGGGCCTTGTTTACATTGATGATGTGTTCCAGCCCTACCACGGCCCCCGCACGCCGGGCGGGACATACGGCATCAGCCGCAACGGCAGGCAGTATCCGCTGTTGTCCGTTGCCATGCAGGGCGGGCTGTTCCACCCCAACTGCCGCCACACCCTGAGCACCTGGGTGGAGGGTGTCAGCACCCGCCCACGCCCGATGGACAAAGCCAAAGTGGAAGCCGCTGCCCAGCTGGAAGCCAAACAGCGCGCTTTGGAGCGCAGCGTGCGCAAAGCCAAGCGCCAGGCGGCGGGCCTGTGTGACCCCGCCGCTGCAAAAGCCGCCCGCGCCCGTGTGCGCGCCGCCCAAAAGGCGCTGCGGGATTTTGTGGCCGACCATGGGGATGTGCTGCGCCGGAATGTGTGGCGGGAGAGGGACACGGCAGCGCTGGAACGCTATACAACCCCCGCCGCAGGTGGTATACTGGACACATCAAACAGGATTGGTGTGAACCCGGACGTGAATTATATTTGTGACTTAAACCCTGAAATTTACAAAGCAGCTGTTCCAACTATCACTACAGAGCATGTTATCATCACGGATAAGCAGCTTGAGCATATCCGTGAACGGCATCCTGATATTTCTGCAACAGTCATGGAGCAGTTGACTGAAATCATTCACGCACCGGACTACATCATCGAAACCGACATGCCATATACTGCAAATATTCTGAAACACTTGGAAATCAACGGCAAGGGGTACCAGCTGGTGCTGCGCATCCGGACTGACAGCGACCCCGAGGAGTTCCAAAACTCCGTTATAACGTTTATGTCTGTAAACGAAAAGCGTTACCGCCAATACCTGCGGAACCGCAAAATACTTTACAGCCGGGAATGAATGTGCTAAAATAAGCATAGGATAAGAAAGGCATTTGAGGTGGTAAATTTCGTAGCGACCACACGCCGATGGTAACGACAAGGGCTTTTGCCCTGAGAGATGCAGGAGGATGCTACGCCTGCCAAATGCCAATCGATGGGGAACGGTTCCGATGCCGTTCCCCGTTCCTATTTCATAGCCTAATCACCACGATGCAAAAGCACCGTGGTATTTTTATGCCTGCTTTTGACCGCATGAGGTCAGGGCGGGCAATTTTTATGCCCAAAACCAGAAAAAATAAGAAAGGAGAACCCAATGAGCGCAAAGAAAAAGCCTGAACCCGCGGCCCCCGCCGCCCAGGAACCGCAGCAGGAAGAAAAGGGCGCGGATTCCGCCGCGGACAGCCAGCCGGATGCAAAGCCCGCTGACGCCGCGGACGCTGCCAACCAGCCCACGGACACCGAACCACCCGCCGGGCCGGATGCAGAACCCGACCCGCAGCAGGACCCGGAGCCCCCGGCGCAGGAGGAAGCTTCCCCCGCCCCGCAGGCGGAGGGCACTGCTGCCCCGGATACCGAGCTTGCCCAGGTAAAAGCGGCCCTGCTGGCTGCCAACTGCGAAATTGCCGCCTACAAAGCCGGTGTGGACAGCGCCATGGTGGCGGATGCCATCACGCTGGCCCGCGCCGAAGCCGGGCCGGGCGCTGACGAAGCTGCCATTGCCGCTGCCATGCGGAGCGTGCTGGAACGCCACCCGGAATGGAAAGCCCCCGCCGCTGCCAAAAAGACCACCGGCGGCTTTCAGCTTGGGGCTGACCCTGACGCAGCTGCCAAGCCCACCGCACCCCAGAAAGACCCGGCCGGCGCCAAGCGCTGGAACCGGTTCAAATAACCACCCTGAAAGGAGCCTGACACCATGGCAAACACCCTGAACTATGCGCAGGTCTGGAGCCCTGAACTGCTTGAGATCATGACGCAGGAAACCCTTTGCACCCCCTTTATCACCACCAATGTCAAGTGGCTGGACGCCAAAACCTTCCACTTTACCAGCATGAGCACCAGCGGCTTTAAGAACCACAGCCGCAGCGGCGGCTGGAACCGCGGCACCTATACCCAGACCGACCACCCGTTCACCGTAACCCACGACCGCGATATTGAGTTTTTGGTGGACAAGGCCGATGTGGACGAAACCAACGCGACCGCCTCCATCCAGAACATTGCCAAAACCTTTACCAAAACCCAGAGCGCTCCCGAAAAGGACGCTCTGTTCTTTGCCAAGGTGGCCGCAACCGCAAAAGCCCAGACCGGCTACCTCACCGAGACGGACCCCGCCACCATCACCAAGGCCAATGTTTACCCCTACCTGAAAACCTGCCTGTCTGCCGGCAAGCTGCGCCGCTACAAGGCCAAGGGCGCCCTGATTGCCTATGTGACCAGCGCCATTATGGACGCGCTGGAGCAGGCCCCGGATTTTACCCGCACCATTGCAGTGACCCAGATTGCTGACGGCGGCACCGGCATTGAGACCCGCGTGACCGAGATCGACGGCGTGCCCGTGATGGAAGTGATCGACGATGAAGTGTTCTATGACGCGTTCAAGTTTGACGGCGAGAACGGCGGCTTTGAGCCCGCTGCCGGTGCCCACAAGATCAACTGCCTGATCGCCACCCCGCTGACCACCAAGCTGGTGCCCAAGATCAGCTCCATCTACTACTTCAACCCCGGCTCCCACACCGAGGGGGACGGCTACCTGTACCAGGAGCGTGAACTGAGCGATGTGTTCACCTTCCCGAACGGCAAGGACGGCAAGGTGGACAGCGTGTTTGTGGACACGGCTGCCAGCTGATGGGCGCTTACGTTGACGAAGCCGATTACATGGCCCTGACGGACGGCAGCCAGCCCTATGACGGCCAGCGGATCTTGCAGGCCGAGGACGAGGTGAACGACCTCTGCTTTGGCCGCATTGCTGCCATCGGCTTTGAACACCTGACCGAGTTCCAGCGCCGCCGCGTCCAGAAAGCCGTCTGCCTGCACGCGGTTTTCCTTGCCCAGTATGCAGACATGCTGCAAAGCCCGCTGGCCAGCTATGGCATCAACGGGGTCAGCATGAGCTTTGACAGCGGCAAAGCCGTAACCCAGGGCGGCGTTACCACAAGCCATGCCGTGCTGGCGCAGCTGAGGCAGTCGGGCCTTGCGGTCCGGCTGATCCCATGAGGTGGCCCCGGCTTGTGCCCCCCGCCGTGTGCTGCACCCCCTGTACTGTGGTGCTGACCGGCGCGGAGGGCGAGGACGGCGCGCCCCAGGTGCTGGCCGAGCTTTCCCTTGCCTGCAACTGGCAGGACAAGCCCCGGCAGGAGCTGGACGCCAAACGGCGGCTGATTACCCTGTCCGGCACAGCGCTGTTTGACGGTGACATTGCGCCGGACATTGAGATCCTGGCCGGAACCCTGACCCTGTACGGCCGCAGCTGGGTGATTTACCGCGGCACCAAATGCCGCAACCCGGACGGCAGTGTGAACTTTACCCGCCTGGAGGTGCGCTGATGAAAATTGAAGTCAAGTTGAACCAAGCCGCGATCGAAGCCATCCAGCGCGCCATGCAGGATGCAGCCCTGGAGGCTATGGGTCTGCTGCGCACCGAAGTGACCACCGCACAGGTGATGCCGTTTGATACCGGCACCATGCAGAACGCCCGCACCGCCGTGGTGCAGGATGTGCTGCCGGACACTGTGCACACCGCACTGGTCACAGATACCCCCTATGCGCGGCGGCTGTATCACCACCCGGAATATCACTTCCAGACCGGAAAGAACGCCAACGCCCGCGGTGAATGGCTGCACGACTGGCTGCCGGGCGGCGCACAGGAACACTGGCTGCAAACCACCTATGAATCCGCCCTGAAACGGAGGCTGCCCAAATGACCACCGAACAGCTGAAAAACTGGCTGAAAGCCCAGCGCCCGGAGCTGGGCAGCTGCATCCGCCTGGGGGCCGTAGACGCCAACGCTGAATACTTTTTGGGCGTTTACCCTGCTGCCCGCAGCGGCCCGGCACACATTGCCCTGGGCGGTGCTGCCCAAACCAGCTACCAGGTGCAGGCCTTCCGCCTGCTGCTGCGCTGGGGCAAAGCCCAGCCGGAGGCCGAAGCCCAGGCCACTGCCCTGTGGGGGCTGTTTTATGGCCTTACCGGGGCGCAGATGGCCGGTGCAGATGTGCTCCTGGCAGACCCCGGCGCGGGGTCCATCCCCCTGGGGCGCGGGGCCGACGGCGTGTTTGAGTACGCCATCAACCTGACAATAACCTGTAAAAAGGAGTGAAAACCATGGCAAACAAAACGGGTGTTTATCCCGTATTTGAAAACAAGTTCAAGATTGGTGCCCGCGGCGCCGCCGCCAAAAACACCATCGCCGATATGGAAACCTTTACCGTTGCCATTGACGGCAACGTGGAGGAGTGGAAGCCGATGGAGGCCGAAGGCTGGGTGCGCCGCATGGTGACCGGCAAAAGCCTGAAGATCACCCTGTCCGGCAAGCGCAGCATCGGCGATGCCGGCAATGATTATGTTGCCAACAGCGCCTGGGGCACCGGCTCCACCTGCGACAGCAGCTTTGAGTGGGAGTTTCCCAGTGGTGCCAAGTTGGAATTTGACTGTGTACTGAGCGTTACCAACCCCGGCGGCGGTGATTCCACAAACGTGGCGGGGCTGGAATTTGAGGTGCAGAGTGACGGCAAACCCACCTTTACCCCCGCTGCATCCGGCTGATTTTGTTTTGTGCCGGGCAAACCGGCGGGCGGGCTTGGGGTTTGAAATGAATACAACACAATGGAGGGATTCCCTATGGGCAAACTGTATACCCTGGACGGCAAGCTGCTGACCGAAACACCGGAGATCCGCGTGGGCGAGAAAATCTACCCCGTGGACAACCGCAAAAAGACCGTGACCAAAATTCTGGATGCTGCCACCAGCGCCACCAAAAACACCTCTGCGGATGTGATCGACCGCTGCCTGGAGCTGGCGCTGGGCAAGCCCGCCGCCAAGGAGCTGAACGAGATGGACCTGCCGTTCCCCGCTTATATGCAGCTGTTCACCCTTGTGATCAGCGCCGCCACCGGTGAAAAGCCGGAGGTTGTGGAGCAGCGATTTCAGGACCCCGCCGAATGACCCGCAGCCGCTGTACGACGCCGCATTTGACGCCGTGCTGATCGAGCAGAGCCTGGCCACGCAGTACGGCATTCTGCCCGCAGCGCAGGCGGAGCTGCCCTACCCCGAATGGGCAAAGCTGGTGGGCGGCCTGATGGACAACACCCCGCTGGGCCGCGTTGTGGCTGTGCGGGGCGAAACTGACCGCAAGAAACTGGCCGCCATGGGGCCGTGGGCCCAGCGCATCCACCAGCAATGGCAGGCACACCTTGCCCGCCGGGCCCTGGAAACTACGCCGCCCGCAGCCCTGCGCCGCCAGATGGACAGCCTGGAAGCAGCAATGGCAAAACTGTTTGGAGGTGAACCCTGATGCCGGAGGGAACCAGTGTCGGCACGATCTATTTTGACCTGGCCTTAAAGGATACCATCAACGCCCAGCTGCAGGCGGCTGCAGCCCGCACCAAAGCCCAGGTGCAGCACGCCTTTAACGGCGTTGGGGACCAGATCCAGAAAAGCATTTCCGCCACCGGCACCCAGGCCGCCCAGGCCGCCGGTGCCGCCTGGAGCAAGAGTGTGGCGTTGGCGCAGCTCAGCCTGAGCAAAGCTGTCCGCGCCTTTGAGGAAAGCAAAAACCAGCTCAACGCCGCCATGGCGCAGGTAAAACTGGGTGAGGAAGCTCCCAAAAGCGTTGATGCCCTTGCCCGGCGTGTGGACCAGCGATATGCCGCCATTGAGGATGCCCGCCAGCGACTTGCCATTCAGGTGCAGGCTACCGCCCAGCGCCAGGCCGCTGCCGAACAGCGCGCCTATGATAAAGCTGCCAAGGCAGCGGAACAGGCCGCGGTACGCCAACAGGCCGCCGCGCGCCAGGATAACACCACACATGCACCGCCCGCCAAAAAGTTTTCGCTTCTCAGCGGGTTTGCCAACCTGGCAAAGTCCGGCGCAGGGCTGCTCCGCCCGCTTGGCGGCAAGCTCCGTTCCCTTCTTTCTGCCAGCTTGGGGCGGGTTTCTGCCATCGGCAGCCGGGCCCTGGGCGGGCTGGTCTCTCGCCTTACCCAGGTTGACCGCCGGTTTGCCAGCGCTTCCACCGGTTGCCACAGCTTTACGGCCCGCCTGCGCGGCATTGTCTCCGGTGCGCTGATCTTCAACGGTATTTCGGCGGGGCTGCGGCAGGTGGACAGTTACCTGGGCAGCGCTGCCCTTACCAGCGGTCAGCTGAAAACTGCCCTGGGCAACCTGCAGGGCGCAGCCGCCACAGCCGCTGCACCGCTGGTGCAGGTTTTGACTCCCGCCCTGGCTGCCCTGGCCAATGCCGCCGCGGCGGTGTTTGCCTGCCTGGCAAAGATCATTGCCCTGTTCACCGGCAAAAGCGTTTCCGCCGCACGCACCGCAGCAAAAAGCATGGCAGGAGTGGGCAGCGCGGCATCCGGCACTTCCAAAAAGGTGCAGGATGCCGCCAAGAGCCTTGCCGGTTTTGACGAGATCGAGCGCCTGGATAAAAAGGACAGCTCCGGTTCCGGCGGCATCACCCCCAATTACAGCTATGACGGCCAAAGTCCCTTCCTGGACAGCATTCTGGCCGCCGTCAAAGCGGGCGATTGGAACCAGGTCGGGCAGCTTGTGGCCCAAAAGCTCAACACAGCCATGGCGGCTATCCCCTGGCCCAGCGTCCAGAATAAAGCCCAGACCTGGGCCGCAACCATTGCCAGTACCCTCAACGGTTTTATTGCCCGGCTGGACTGGCGGCTGGTTGGCTCCACCATTGCGCAGGGGCTGAACATCGCCCTGCTGTTTGTGGATACCTTTGTTCAGCACTTCCATTGGAACACCCTGGGCAACGGCATTGGCAACGCGCTGAACCAGTGCTTTGCGGAGCTGGATTGGGAAAGCCTGGGCCGCGTGCTGACCGACAAACTGAAAGCCCTGCTGGAGACCCTGCACGGCTTTGTGCAGACCTTTGATTTTGGTGCCCTTGGCAGCGACCTTGCCCAAGCCGCCATGGCCGGCATCAACAACGTGGACTGGGTGCAGGCCGCCGGGGATCTGAGCACCGCGGCCAAGGGCATCCTGGACGGGCTGACCAATCTGCTGCGCGGCATTGACTGGGCGCAGGTGGGGCAGACCGCACTGGAATGCCTGCAGAACATTGACTGGGGAAGCATTGTGGAAAGCCTGTTCACCCTGATCGGCACCTTCATCGGCAGCATGGTTGAGCTGCTGGCCCCCACCTTTGCCAGCGTGGGGAACTGGATCAGCTCCCACTTTACCGATATCGGCCAAAACGGCATCCAGGGCTTTTTGAACGGCATGGGCAGCCTGCTGGCCGACATCGGCAGCTGGATTCAGCAGCACATGATCGACCCGCTGGTCAACGCCGTCAAAAACATGCTGGGCATCCACTCCCCTTCCACGGTGTTTGCCGATATCGGGCGCAACCTGGTGCTTGGCCTGCTGAACGGCGTTTCCGGCATCTGGGGCCAGATCACGGATTTCTTTTCCCGCAGGCTGGACGATGTCCGGCAGAAGTTTGCCGATACCTGGCAGGCTGTCAACAGCGGCGCCAGTGCGGCATGGAACGGCATTGCTGCCACCATCCGCACTGCCGTGAACACTGCCATTGGCTTTATGAACCGCCTGCTTTCCGGTGCGGTTGCCATGGTCAACGGCATGATCGACGTGCTGAACCGCTTCCAGATCGATGTGCCGGAGGATGTGCCCCTGATCGGCGGCACCAGCTTTGGCTTTGCGCTGGATCATGTCAGCGCGCCGCAGATCCCCATGCTGGCCCGGGGCGGCGTGATCCGCCAGCCCACCCTTGCCATGATGGGTGAATACTCCGGCGCGGCATCCAACCCCGAGATTGCCGCACCGCAAAGTGTGCTGCATAACCTGCTGGCCAGCGCCATGGCCGACAACACCGACACCCTGCTTTCCGGCTTTGAGGAACTGCTGGCCGTGCTGCGGGAGATCCTGGAAGCCATTTACGGCATTGAGCTGACCGACGACGATATCGGCCATGCCGTGCAGCGCTGGCAGCGCAAACAGGCCATTGCAACAGGAGGCTTTTATTGATGCTTTGGACCAAAAGCAATGATTTTACCATTGACGGCTCCCCCATGCTGGGCACCGCCGAAGAGCAGGAACTCTCGTTTTCTGACCTGGATTCCAGCGATTCCGGCCGCGACGAGGCCGGGTTTATGCACCGGGAAGTGGTGCGGGAAAAGGTAGGTACCTGGAGCTTCCAGTATCCCATCCTGGACAAAGAGGACTACCACTACCTGCGCACCCTGCTGCAGGGCAAGCCCAGCTTTGCCTTTGGCTACCTGGACGAGGACGGCACCCGCCATACCACAACCGCCTATTGCAGCAAATACGGCATCGTTGTCAAAAACCGCCGGACAGGAACGTTTAAGAACCTTAAGTTCAATATTATTGAATGCTGATTGAGAGTTAGGAGGTAGGAAGTAGGAGTTGGGAGTTAAAACGGGCCTAAGGTCCGGCATTGTAGGGAACGGTCTCGACCGTTCCAAAACTTTGCCACATATTCCGCAATGGGATTTACCGCAAGGCGACGGGCGCACACTGTGCGCTCCTACGGGACTGCAGCCTAATTTTCAAATCGTGCGCACACGCGCACACCATGAACTCCTCACTTCTCCCTTCTAACTCCTAACTAACCCCAACGGAGGTGTATACATGCATCAATCCTACCTCACTTTTTCAAGCGACACCGAGCTAAAGGACGGCTCCCTGCAGGATGCCCGCAACCTTTTGTCTCTTGCTCTATCCGGCCTGGCCGAAGCGGCCGATGAAACGACCCTGCAAACCGCCGGGGCTGCCGAATATTTTTGCCGTTACGATCTGCCGCAGTACCTCTCTGTCCTGCGCGCCGCCATGGATACGCTGGACAAGGTGCAGCAGGGTGCGCAAGCCCCGGAGGAGCGCTCATGACCACAACCGCAAAAATTGAAGAACTCCAAAAGTCCGTCATCAACGCCATCAACAACAGCTGCCTGCACCCCGCTGTGGTGCGGCTGGTGCTGCTGAACGTGATCTCGATGGTGGAAGCCAGCGAGAGAGAGGTAAACAAAAAGGAGGAAGAAGCCACAAGATGACAACACATACCATTACCCTTGCCCGCCACACTGCGCAGGTGGTTGGCCTGATGGGCGTGCTGGTACTGGGCACCTGGGACAGTTACGGCACGGAACAGCTGCTCCTGCGCCACGGCCCGGAGTGGGAGGGCCTTGCGATCGATGCCACGTTCCATAACGTCCCCAACGATGAGGGTGTAACGGTATTGGCGGACACGGACGGCCTTGTGACCGTCCCGCCGGAAGCCTGTATGCGAGCATCCAAGTACGCAACCATCACGATCCGGGGCGTGCAGGACGGTGTGCAGCGCATCAGCTGCAATCTGCCCTACATAGTGCTGGATCACGCCCAGGTGCCTGGTGCCAACAGTACCGCCACCCCCAGCGAGAATGCCCAGGCCCTTGCCCAGATGCAGGGCTTGCGGGACGGCGCTGTAGATGCAAAAAACCAGGCCGCAGCTGCCCGCGACGGTGCGGCGGACAGCGCAACCGCTGCTGCCGCGAGTGAAAATGCCGCTGCATCGAGTACTGTTGCCGCTGCAGGCAGTGCCGCACAGGCGGAAGCGCAGAAAACGGCGGCGGCAAAGTCTGCAACCGCTGCTGCCGCGAGTGCAACGGCTGGTGCCCGTGACGCTAAGACTGCCAGTGATGCTGCGGCAGGGGCAGCAGATGCAAAAGCGGCTGCGGTGGCTGCACAGAAAGACGCTGCGGCCAGCAAGGCCGCTGCCGCAAACAGTGCCGCCGCTGCCAAGACCAGTGAAGATGCAGCCGCAAAGAGCGCGGCAGATGCCGACAGCACTGCCAACAGCATCAATAATTCCATGATGCAGATTGCCGCGAACAAAGAGGCAGTTCGTCAGCTAAAGGAAGATATATCCAACAAAATTACAAAGTTCTATGCATCAAATCAGGGCGAAACTCATCTTGCTGATTCTGATAACGGTAAAATTATGGACATGATGGTGTATGGAAAATCCTCACAAGATGGAACACCAACGCCTGATAATCCAGTTGAGATTAAGAGTGTTGTGAATCCGAAAGTGAAGGTATTTGATGAAAATGGAACAGAATCCCAGACCGTCACCATCCCATATACTCTTAATGCAATTCCTGTATCAAGTGGTGGCAATGTAACCATCGGTGCACAACAGTATATTAGTGATTATTTGGATATTGAGAAAGGGAAATTGTATCGAAAAGTAAAGCGACTAAATTTGAAAGATGCTGCTGTTACAAACATAACACATGGTTTCCATTCAAACGGAAATGGTTTTTTATCAATCGCTATTGAAAATACAAATAAAGATCAGATACCTATATCGAACCGATATAAAGGTTCAATGTGGACTCAAACAAGCGGATATGTGTACGTTCCTAATAGTAATAGCATTGTTTTAGTTGATGATCGATTTACGGATAAGCAAACAGCAATTAACCTAGTTCAAGATACATATGTAATTTATGCATTATCCTCACCAACTGAAGAAGACTTATCACTTGAACAAATCAAATTCCTAAAATCACTAGCTACAAATTATCCAGTAACCAACATCACAATTGGTTCAGAACAGCTTGACGGATATACAGTATTTAATTATCCGATTTCAATGCAAAATGGTTGGAATTATGTCAAACAGCAGTTAAATGACAACCGAGATTACATCTATGATATGGACTTACAATCAGCAGAAGCCTATGTCAACAGTGAATATGCGGTAGCACTTACGGAATTGGAGGTATGATTATGTTATTTAGAACATTGTTAAAACTTAAAGAGAGAAACGGTCTGACAGACGATTTAAAAAATAAGATTGATGTGTTTTTTGCAGTTGGGAGAATCACAGAGGAACAGTACAACGACCTCATGGACGTTAACAAGAAAGAAGTTGAGGACTCCAAAGAGTTAGCCGACTAACAAACAGAAAGGACAACAAATCATGAGACTTTCAAACGGTGAAGTCCTGCTCCGCTGGCCCCTGGCCCAGCACCTTATCACCGCAGGCTGGCTCTACAATGACGGCAGGCTGCACCGGGCACTGGATTTCCGCGCGGCGGTGGGCACGCCGGTATACGCCGCAGAGGGTGGCACGGTGGAGACGGCCTACCGCTGGAATGGCCGCCGCACCCAGGGGGATACCAACAGCTATGGCAATATGCTCAAGCTGCGCCATGCGGATTACCGTGGCGGCCGGCTGGAGACGCTGTACGCCCATTTGAGCAAACTCTGCGTGACGCAGGGGCAGCAGGTACAGGAAGGCCAGCTGATCGGCTACAGCGGGGATACCGGCAACTGTTACGGGGCACACCTGCATTTTGAAGTACGGTGGAAGGGCAACCGCACCAACCCGCTGAACTGGCTGGATGCTGATTTCAGCACTGCCAGCAATGCAGTCAAGCTTGGCAGCTACAGCAGCGTGACTGCTCCCACGCAGGACAAGCCCGCCGCCAATACCAGCAAGCTGCAAACCATCACCATCGGCCCCATCAGCCTTGGTGATGCGGCACAGGTTTATGCGCTCTGCAATCAGCTGGGCCTGACCGCGGCAGGGCTGTACAAATCCAAGTGGGAGGACTGAGCATGGACGCAATCATCGTTGCCCTGATTACCGGGGGTTGCTCCGTTGTTGGCGTGGTCATCACCACCCTGGCAACCTCCCGCCGCACCGAACAGCGCATGGCCACCGCACAGGCAGTAACCGACACTAAGCTGGAAGAACTGACCCGCGAGGTCCGCGCACACAACAACTTTGCCCAGCGGGTGCCGGTGCTGGAAGAGCAGCTGCGTGTTGCAAACCATCGGATCGCGGACCTGGAAAACAAAACTGCTTGAAAATCACACAGAGACATAGGAGGAAAAATCATGGATTTTGCATCTTTTGGCATCGCATCCGTTGCCTGCATCACCGTTATCTGCTACCTGGCCGCAACGGCTGTCAAGCAGACTCCGCTGGCCAACAAATGGCTGCCGTCCATCTGTGGTGCCCTTGGCGGCCTGCTGGGCCTTGCCGCCATGTACATCAACGTGCCGGATTTCCCGGCCACTGATCCCCTGACTGCCCTAGCCGTGGGTATCGTCTCCGGCCTGGCTGCCACCGGCGCGGATCAGGTTATTAAGCAGGCAAGCAAAGACAACTGACTGGCAAGTTACCAGCAAGTTAAATAATCCATAATTAAAGCGGCGGGCTTTCCCCTGAAAATAGGGGTAGTCCGCCGCTTATTTTGTTGTAATGGGTCTCTAATGATGTTCTATTTGTTCACAAATTAGACTTAATTTATTTCTATTTCAGGCCCGGAAACGGACAAAACAAAACGAACACATTACCTATCATCGTGATAAAAGTAGTGTGTTCGTCTTGATGGTTTATGGTGGAGCTGACGGGAGTCGAACCCGTGTCCGAAAAGAAAGCGGTTAGAGTATCTCCGGGCGCAGTGCATTTATTAAAATTCCCGCAGTGCGAGCGAGTGCACACGCTTGACACATTGGTAGCTTCATAAATTCATGACAGGCGGCAAAGCTTAGGCCCGTGCACGTTCAGTACCTAATCGACGCCCTGACCCTGTGCGGTACTAAAACAGGCAGGACGGTCGTGCCTAATTAGGCAGCGACGGCAACAGTATAATCGTTGTCAGTTAATTTTGTTTGGCACTTTTATCGTGGTGCACCGCCACGGCCCGCTGCTCACGCCTCTCTCTCCCCGTCGAAACCATTACAGCCCCCTATAAGCGCTATGCGGCAGAACCACACAGCGTGGGAAAACAAAAGTGTGTGCGCGAAAAAATTATCTTCTTGTTTTGATTGCGCGGTCAATATCGCGCTTGGCGTCCCGTGCGGCGGCATCAGCACGCTTATCGTACAGCTTTTTGCCTTTGCACAGACCCAGTTCCACTTTTACACGCCCCTGCTTGAAATACAGTTGGAGCGGCACCAGTGTGTACCCCTGCAGTTTGATCTGCTGCTGCAAATGGCGAATCTCGCTTTTATGCGCCAGCAGGCGGCGGGGGCGGCGGGGATCTTTATTAAAGATATTCCCCTGCTCATATGGGCTGATGTGCATGCCTTTCAGGATGATCTCACCATCATCAATATCTGCCCAGGAATCCTTCAGGTTGACCCCGCCGGCACGCAGGCTTTTGACCTCGGTGCCGACCAGTTCAACGCCGGTTTCCAGCGCTTCGATGACAAAATACTCGTGGCGCGCTTCACGGTTTTGGGCAATCACCTTTTTGCCGGGCTTTTCCTGTGCCATCAAGCGCACCTCCTTTCAAAGCTGTTTTCCCCTGCAACACGCAAGTCCATTCCGCTAAGGGGTATACAGTATAACGCAGTAAAATCGTTTTGTCAAGCCAAATCGGGCATCACATTTCGCCGCGGCCTTCCATAGCGCGGTACAAAGTGGTTTCATCAGCGTATTCCAGGCTGGAACCAACCGGCAAGCCATAAGCAAGGCGGGTGGTTTTGATGCCCAGGGGCTTGATGAGCTTGGCCAGGTACATGGCGGTCGCCTCGCCTTCCACCGTAGGGCTGGTGGCCATGATGACTTCCTTTACGGTGCCGTCCAGGCGGGCCAGCAGCTCCTTTACGCAAAGCTGATCCGCGCCGATGCCGTCCATGGGGGAAATCAGGCCATGCAGCACATGGTACAGGCCGTTGAACTCATGGGTGCGCTCAATGGCTTTTACATCCCGCGGGGATTCCACCACGCAGATCACGGAGCGGTCCCGTTTGGGGGAAGCGCAGATGCTGCACACCTCGTTGGCGGTATAATCCTGGCAAAGGCGGCAGCGGTGCAGCTTGACCTTAGCGTTTTCAATCGCTTTGGCCAGCTCCATGGCCTGCTCATTGCTCATGGACATTACCTCATAGGCCATGCGCACGGCACCCTTGCGGCCAATGCCGGGGAACCGGGCAAACTGGTCCGCAAGGTTTTCAAGGGGTTCGGCGTTCTGCATGCAGCGGCCCCCGATCAGCCCAGGCCGGGGATATTCATGCCGCCGGTCATTTTAGCCATTTCTTCGTCAGAATCCTTATCCACTGCGGCAACCGCGCTGTTGACAGCTGCAGCGATCAGGTCTTCCAGCATCTCCAGATCATCCGGGTCTACGGCTTCGGGCTTGATCTTGATGGCGGTCACTTCGTGCTTACCGGTCATGGTAACGGTAACCATCTCGCCGCTGGCTGTGCCGGTGTATTCACGGGCTTCCAGCTCGTCCTGCTTTGCGCGGATCTCATCCTGCATTTTCTGGACCTGACGCATCATTGCCTGCGGGTCGGGGCGGCCATAGCCTTTGGGAAGTCTTGCTTTCATAGGTAATTCTCCTTATTATCCATATTGTTATCACCCGGCGCTGCCGCCGGGCGGCACACCGCAACACTGCGGTTGACAGCAACATTATTTATCTTCTACCACTACATCCACGCCAAGGTCTTTCATCTGGCGCAGGGTCTCTTCCACATCGGCCGCGGGGGCGTTGGATACAGCTGCAGCAGTTTTTTCATACGGGCCGATGCCGCATTTGATGTGGGTGACCTGGTAGATATATTGTTTGATGTTTTTGCTGGTTTCTTTGCTGCGGCGCATAAAATCGCGAAAATCATCACTGCACTCGATCAGCACGCGGCGGCCATCGTAATAAGCCTGGGTTCCGCGCAGGTAAGAGTTCAGCATGGGGTCGTTTTCCGCAATCAGCTCCAGCACCGCCTGCCACTGGGGGAACAGCTGCGGCTCTTTGGCCACGGTGCGCACCGGTTTGGGGATGGGCACATCCGCCGCGTACACCGGCTGCTGAGCCGGGGTGGGCTGCTGCACCGCCGGGGCGGCGGGGGCAAGCTCCGGCTCAAAGGGCGGGGTCTCCCCTGCTATGGGTGCGCTGAACGGCGGCTGTTCCACGGTAGGCGGAACCGGCTGGGCTGCCACAGGCGGCACGGGGGCCGATGCCATTTGCACCGGGGGCACCTGCTGCGGGGCGGCGGCAAAGGGGGCCGGACTGGCTGCTGTAACCACCGGACGGGCGGGCACGGCGGCAGGCAGCGCAACAGGCACTGCTTCCGGCTGGGTGAGCGAGAAAACCGCCAGTTCCAGCTCAATGCGCTGGTCCGTACCGCGGGCCATCTTTTCCAGCGCGGCGCCAAACGCATTGACGGCGCGTACCGCTTCCGCCTGGGGGAAATCTTTCCGCGCAGCGTAGGCAGCTTCCTCTTCGGGGGAAGTTCCCGTCAGCAGGTCGGTGCCGCCGGGCAGGGCGCTGAGCATCAAATTGCGGTAATGCCCGGCCAGCTCCATACAAAGGCGGCGCATATCCACGCTTTGCTGGCGCAGGGCGGCAATCTCCTGCAAGGCTTTCACAGCGTCCCGCGCGGCAATGGCATCACTGATCTCAAACAGATATTTGCGGTCCGTCACGCCCGCCATGCGGCGCACCAGCGCTTCATCCACAGTGTTGGAAACACCGGCGCAGGTATCCAGGATAGACAGTGCATCACGCATGGCGCCATCGGCCAGGCGGCCGATCAGCTCGGCGGCGTTATGGTCCAGCTCAATGTTTTCCTGCCCGGCCACATATTCCAGCCGACCGGCAATTTTATCCGCCGTAATGCGCTGGAAGTCATAGCGCTGGCAGCGGCTGAGGATCGTAGCCGGAACCTTTTGCACTTCCGTTGTGGCAAGGATAAAGATCACATGCTCCGGCGGTTCCTCCATGGTTTTCAGCAGGGCATTGAACGCCGAGGTAGACAGCATGTGCACCTCGTCGATGATATATACCTTATACTTGCACACGGCAGGCAGATAGGCGGTTTCATCGCGCAGGTCACGGATGTCATCCACGCTGTTGTTGGAGGCGGCATCAATTTCCGATACATCCAGAATGGTGCCCTCATCAATGCCTTTGCAGACAGCACATTCACCGCAGGGGTCCGGGCTGGTGGTATCCAGGCAGTTGACCGCTTTGGCAAAAATTTTGGCGCAGGTGGTTTTGCCGGTGCCGCGGGTGCCGGTAAACAGGTAGGCATGGCCAATGCGCCCGGCGGCGATCTGGTTTTGCAGGGCCGTTACGATGGCCTCCTGGCCAACAACATCCGCAAACTTGCGCGGACGCCACTTGCGGTACAGCGCACGGTACAATGCAACCACCCCCTGTAAAATATTTTGCGGCATAGAAAAAGGGACAAGGCCCGCGCGGGGTGTGCCCCGCGGCTGCGCTGCTTTGCATACGAATGCGGACTGACCGCAGCACCAGGAGACCACCGCTTAATGCTGCTCGGTTCCCCGCCTGACATGGTTCACAGGGCTCCTGCGCACGGGGCCCACATCCGTATGCAAAACAGCGCAATATACAGCCCTGTCCGCTTTAAGTATTATACTATACCGTTTGGCAAATTGCAAGTAGCGGTTGGGGGCTGGGGCAGAAAGTTTTTGTTAAGGTAATACCGCACAATTCCCGCCTTACGGCTTAAGCACCGCTCCGGCGGCTGCGGCACGGCATCTGCGTTACCAAAATGCTCGATAATGTCGGGTTGCGGTACCCGCATCGTGCTTCGGGGGCAAAAGCCCCTCGCACTCTGCGACCGCTGCCCCTGCTTCGGTTCGCTGTTTCCGCCACTGGCGGCGCTCACCTTTGCAGCATCCAGTATTATCTGTGCTTTTGGCTTAGCATCTGCCGCACCTCGCTCGTCGTATCGGCACTTAGAATTATGCGGTATTGCCCTTGATTTCTTCTTTCTTCAATTTTTCCAATTTCCTCATTTCTTATTTTCACACTCTTTTCGTTCCTATTTCGCCATTCCCCCTTTCCAAATAAAAACAGCAGCACACCGGCTTCCCTATTTTCCGGGAAACGGTGTGCTGCTGTTTTATTGCGTTATCGTATTTAAGGCAACACCGCACAATTCCCGCCTGACGGCTTAAGC
>ULRL01059076.1_pt1 | contig 75594 bp, 66 predicted proteins | sample 1955391 | NCBI WGS metagenome assembly ULRL01 (sample SAMEA4835681, study PRJEB28245) | human gut metagenome | biome: gut microbiome; material: fecal sample | place: Denmark | collected 2008
GATTAAATATAAAAATCTGTTACTTTGGAGGTATTTTTCATGTCCAGAAAAGCAAAGTTTACACCTGAAGAAAAAGAACAGGCTGTTATAGATTATCTTGAAGGAAATAAATCTAGAATACAGATATGTGGAGAACTATGTATTTCTTCAAGAACCATTCAGGACTGGGCCTTGATTTATAACAAACATGGACTTGCCGGTTTTTCAAAAAAAATGCGAAATGGGTCTTATTCGAAGGAATTTAAAATGAAAGTGGTTGAGGAATATGTAAGAGGTGACGGCTCTTCCATTGATTTAGGAATAAAATATGATATCTCTTCCGGTCTTTTAAGAAAGTGGATTAGAATGTATAATGCCAATAGAGAGCTTAAGGATTACAATCCGAAACAGGAGGTCTATATGGCAGAAGCACGAAGAAAAACAACATTGGAAGAACGGAAAGAAATCGTTGATTACTGTATCAATCATAATCGTAACTATAAAAATACTGCTGCAAAATTTGACGTTTCTTATAGCCAGGTTTATTCCTGGGTAAAAAAATATGACACCGATGGTGCAGATGGATTAACGGATCGGAGAGGATGTCACAAAACAGATGCCGAAGTGGATGAACTAGAACGATTAAAGCGTGAAAATCTGCATTTGAAGCGTCAGTTGGAAGAAAAGGATATGGTAGTTGAACTGTTAAAAAAAGTGAAGGAATTCGAAGGGATGTGAAGCTTGGAAAGTTACGCCATGAATCAAAATATTTAGCAATCCGATATTTTTATACAAAGAAAAACTGGAGTATAGAATGGATGTGCAGACAGCTTGAGATATCAAGGGCTGCTTATTATAAATGGTTACATCGTGAAATACCGTATGAGGAACTTGAAAATATCAGACTTGCGGAACTTATCAAAGAATACGATGAACGTTTTTGCCATATCTTAGGATACCGTCGAATGACATCCTGGATCAACCATTTCAATCATACATCGTACAGTAAAAACAGAGTCCACAGAATTATGAAAAAGCTGGGAATCCATTCTGTAATCCGTAAAAAGAAGAAAAAATATATTTATGCCAAGCCGGATGAAACGGCAGAAAATATACTTCAAAGAGATTTCTATGCTACTGTTCCCAATCAAAAATGGGCTACAGATGTAACGGAATTCAAAGTACCTGGAGAGAAAAAGAAACTGTATTTAAGTGCCATTATAGATTTATATGACAGATATCCTGTAGCATATGTTGTAAGTGCAAGAAACGACAACAGATTAATATTTAAGACATTTGATAAAGCAATCGCAGCAAATCCGGATGCCAAACCGATTTTTCATTCGGACCGGGGATTTCAGTATACCAGCAAGACATTTAAGAAAAAACTTGAAAACCAGGAAATGGAGCAATCTATGTCCAGAGTTGGACATTGTATCGACAATGGACCGATAGAGGGTTTCTGGGGAATTATAAAATCTGAAATGTATCAGATGTACGAAATCATTGATGAGGTTTCACTAAGATATGCAATCAAAGATTATTTGCGTTTTTACAGTGAAGAACGTCCACAGGACAGATATGGCTGTAAAACCCCATCAGAAGTGCGCCAGGAAGCATTGTCATCTGATGTACCCACAGAATACCCGATTCCTGAAAACAAACGAATAAGCAAATATAAAGAGAAATGGTGTGCATAGAAAAATGCCTGCACTTCAAAAGGAAATGCAGGCATCATCCACATCCAATTTTAGATATTTTACCTGTCTACTTGACAAGGGGCATATCAATAGCAGGTGGTTTATTGTTTCGCACATCTCCATTTCTCCGTTGGGAGAAACTCCGATGCACTCAACAGGCTAAAGCCCATAATACAAATCAGCACTGCTCTCATTTATGAAGGCAGTGCTAATTTTCTTTTACATCAAAAACTAACGTTTTTTCTCAACATCTTAGTAATATCCTCGTTAAGCACATATATCTCTTAATTGTATACAACTGCATCATACAAAATAAGATCCTGATCATAACGATCTGCATTACACTCAATCGTTAACAACTTACAATTGTTGATTGGTATATCCGTCACCTCATATGGTTCCGTTTTGACACTCATTGCTGGAGATGAATACACCACTTCTCCATCATCTGTTTTTACTGTAAATGAAGCTGTGAGGGAAGCATCACAACCTTCTCGTATAGCCGCTGATATTTTAAGTTTGCTATATTTTCCATCCAAAACAAACGTTATATCACTATTATGCGCATAATTAATAAAAGCATTAGTATGAGAATTATTAAACGAATCCTTTACTACTCCATCTTCTAACAATCCACCATTTTTATTGTTTACATATAATCCAAACAAGTTTGTCTTATCTGCCAATACCCTTCCAACATTAATGTTCCCGTCCTCTTTAGAATAGGACTCCGTCTCCGGCAAAAGCTTTATTGCAATCTCACGGCTCCAGTACTCTCTGCCATTGATGTTTACTATAGAGTTATTAGTATCAACTGGAATTTTCTCACCATCTATAGACAATCCCAACGATTCAAACATTAAATCAGGACTTCCGCTTACCTGTGATTTAAGAGATTCATTTAATTCCTTTTGCTCTGTATAATCACTGAAGTATTGCTCATTTTGCTGTTTTAATGTGGCATTTTCCTCCTGTAAATCGCTATACGCATCCGCCAAGTCTTTCCAGTCATTAATGGTAATGGTATTATTGTCACCAGCTATATTAACAATCCGGGAATTCAAATAATTGTTCATTTCATTAACCTGAATCTGGGTGCCACCATAAATTGCACAAACAATAGCGGCAATCTCTGATATAACTGTAATTATAATTTTTTTCCAATTCATTTTATCCATTTTTCCTCCCATGTTAATTCCTTAATTTCAACGCAACAATATACCGAACTGCACACTTTATATACTTGCTGTACTAAATGCATACTAATTTGCTTTTCATATTCAATCATACTTCTTTATCTACTGCTTCAAACATAACTTCGTAATTCTCTCATAAACTCTCTGGCAATTATTCTTATCATTATAGGCAAAAAAGTTCTTCACGCGCTCTCGATACTTATCATCTATATTACATTCATTTTCCATATATGTAATGATTAAATCAATCAATTCATCCAGCTCATATACCACTTCACCAAATCCATCTTTCTCATAATCAAAATATCCTTTTCGATATGTATGCTCTCCGGAAAAGAACTTCTCTTTGTCAAATTGCGCATAGATAACTGGTTTTCGTAAGTATACAAAATCCATAGCTGTAGATGAATAGTCTGTTACTAACAAATTTGCCTCTGCAAACGCCTGTCTATAAGGCATATTCAAGTCGAACTGCTGAATACGCTCATCCTTGCAAAATTTACTCATACATTCCCTAAAATTTGTATGAGGCATATAGCACAATTTATATCCATATTTTTCACATGCATCCAACAGTCGCTCACTATTTAACAGTCCACTATAGAACTCAAAGAACTCGGTCTGCTCAATATTATCAATCACATGCGTTGCATCCTTATCTGAATCTGCGGCATTGAAATTTTTCATGAGCCACTTTCTCCATGTAGGCATGATTAAAATATTTTTCTTTTCATCATGATAGAGCCTGTCATAACGTGGCAGACCTGTCAGCCATACCTGCTTATCATAGTAATACTCACATTCATGAATTGATTCAGCCTCCGGAATAGCGGCACATACAAATCCTGCTATATTTTTATTAAACCGATTCAGCCATCCACTAAGATCATCCTTGATAACTCCATGCTGTAAAAACACAAACTTATTTCTGCAATAAAAATCTTTAAAAACATCTTTTATCGCACCATGTCTCCAAAATGGATTTATTATGTATTCATCTGCCTGTGAAGAAATAATACAGTCTGAAATCATATACATAACAAGATGCTCATGTGAATCCTGCGCTATCACAGGACCGATTTTGGCGATTCTGTCATAATCTGCGGATTCCCTATCCATTACAAAAAACACCTTTATGTCAGGTCTTTTATGTTCCATTAAGAACCTGAACATAGCTTCACCATTATCATCTGCATGGCTATATCTGTCTGAGACAAGCCAGATCTGGGTGTTGCTATTACGCTTCCACGCCAATCTAGCTAATGCCTCTTTTCGTACTTTAATAACTTCATCAATGGTTTCTTCACAAATCAAACCAGAATTCAAAACTTGTTCTTCAAATTCATTTTCAAAATCCGGTAATTTCTCCTTGCCAAACATATTCCAGACTTCCAACACATTTTCACGCAATTGAATAGTCCATTCCTCATTAGCATAATAAGACTTTAAAAAAGTTTTACTTATAGGCATAAATTTCCCAAGATTAACCTGTGTCTTAATAATCTTAAATCCTGCACAACTACATCCAAAAACAATATCCGATTTTTCCTCTATCATAGACAATTCTATATGTAGCACAAATGGAAATACATGAAGTGCGATTTCTCCCAACGTATAGACATTGCAATCTCTTTCTACACATTTGTCTACCTTAAACTGCCTATCCCCCATTCGCACCCAGACTTCACAATCAGAATCAAGGCTTGCACATTCGCCCTCAATAGAAAGTATTCCATTCTTTATTTCCATAAATTCTAATTTTATGTATGCTGATGCTTCTTCTGTACAATATTGTCCGTCAAAATAATATTTCACATTATTATCTTCGCAGACACGCTCAACTCTGCCATTAGATTTCAGCATACATAAATAAAATAAATGCTCTCTAAATAACTGCTTCTGACTAAGTATTACATCGTAGTCAATATATGAAATCAACTTCTTAATCAACTGACAATATTTCTTATATCCATCCTCACCGATAGCTGCAACTGCCTCCTCACCCTTCGGATCAGAACGCAATCGCCATTGAAGCTGTCCCATAATGGCATACTGTACATACTTTGGAAATTGACCATATACCTGTTCGGACAAGTACTTCAATCCACCAAGCAAATCCGTAACGTATGGTATATAATAATTTTCTGTCTGCTTACTCTGCTGAATAGCTGATTGGCATCCAATGCTTCTGCGTCGGTACCAATACGTACAGGTGCTGACAAGACCTATTAATGGCGTATTCTGAAAAAGTACTTCGTGAGCAAATTTAATATCCTCTCCATTTATCAGATTACTGTCAAACGAAATCTTCCCTTTTATTGTGGCTGTTTTAAAGAAAGAAGCCGCTGTAAAGTATTGTGGCTTGTCCCACTCCTCCATCATATTAATTATCCTGGTTCCATCAGCAAAACGATATGTCGTCCAATGATCTCCTTGCTGTGCATCAAAAAAGCGTAGTGGGTATGTAACCATAGAAATATCATTCTCATATTTTTCAAAAAACAAAAAACAATCTTCAAAGACATTAACAGAAAGTTTATCATCCGAATCAGGAAATGTAATATATTTTCCAGTTGCCAGTTCTATCCCTGCATTACGGGCAGATGATACTCCTCCATTTTCTTTGTGAAGCACTTTTATCCACGGATATTTGGCTGCATACCTATCACATATATCCTCAGTACCATCACTAGAGCCATCATCAACAAGGATAATCTCATATATGCTTTCATATGCATTAGAATAATATCTACTATTAGGATTTGAACGTAAATAATTTGATAATACATCCTGCTTCTGCTTAAGCACACTCTCCAACATTTCTTCTAAGAAATCAACAGTATTATACACTGCCATAACAACAGAAATCATGTATGGATATACTGTCTGTGTGCCATATACTCTGCTATGTACATACTTTCTGCCCTGAAAAAAACGAGGAATACCTGTGAGCGCACGAGCCAACTTATATGTTTTTGAATTTCGAGTCTCTAAAAGTTCATTTAGTAGTTGGTTTCGTTCCTGCTCAATATTTTTTTTCTCATTATCTATTTCAGAGATTTTTATTTTTAATTTTCTATTCTCGTCTATTACATTAGCTTCTTTATTTTCTCTATCGTTCATATCTGCCACTCCATGCCCTCTACAAAAGATGCATAGCTCTCATCTAATCTAACAAAATAATTGTAAATTATTAACGTCTAACAATTTTGACGATTTTATCAAAAGTTTCTCCACAACATTCGAATACTCTACTTCTTTGTTGCTCTCTCTCTTATTTCGTACCACACTTAAATTTTTCCACGAAATATGACCGTTCTTGGTACAATATAATCCTAGTGATATAAATTTGCCCTTAGGAATTATATCAACGCTATAATGCACAAAATCATCACCATATTCTCCATTCCATGCAATTATAATCTGCTCAATACATTCTGCCTTACTAAAGCAACCTTCCTTATCAAATGTTCGTATTACTGCAATTGTACGATTTGACAATGTTTCCGCTTTGCAATCAAATGATATCGTATATGTAGCTGTGTTATTTCCATCCATTGGTATATCGCAACACCATAACTGCGCATATATTTCTTTCTGATTATCTTCTTCCCTAATATTCACGACATTTTCTCCATTTTCTTCTGTTATGAAAAAATGGGCATCCCAAAACTTATAAAACAAACTACCATACTTAAATGTACCATTAATAACAAGGTTATTTATACTCGTCTTTAACAAAGCCTTGTCAGAATCTTTGCAAAGTTCATACAATCTAGATATTGTATCCTTATAATAATTATTATGATAATGTACAATCCATGCTCCCCCAAATATGTATTCTGGATCTATATAATACTTTCGCTTTAAATCCAATATTCGAACTCTTGTTTCCCCCCCTCATACTAAAATAGTCTACCATCTCATGGTATATTTCATTATATCTTTGTACATTATCTTCTTTATATTTTTCTATTTTCCCATTTGAATAAAGAATTTGATCATTAAAATATGGAACATTAACAACTATATTGGTTAATGGCAAATATTCATCCATAAAATTAATAAATTTATCAATGGATTTTTTCCACCAAATCATGTATTCTTCATAATGTGTTAGTGGCTTTATTTCTCTTTTATCACTAATCTCATAAAATGCAGCATTATTTTTTTGATCTTTTAATCTATACGTCATAAAAGATTTTCCTTCAATCTGCCAACATCCATTCACCACATCGGAATAAAAATCAATTAGCAAATTATCCGGTTGTAATGATAATAAATCATTATAATATGATTTATTAAGTTCTCTTAATAATATATTCTTATACCATGTACTGTAGTTTTTACCCTCAAATGACAATAATTTTCTTGAATATGGTATTGGTTCAGATGTTAATGAGATAAATGACGTCTGAAAACTATAGTAAATCAAGTCAAATGATTCATTCCAATCACACACAAATTTAGAATTAAATAAATCTCTGCTACAGCAAGCACCTATAATTGCTAATTGTTTTTTCATCCCTTATAGAACCTCTCCTAGTTTCATACAATGCACTTACGAGTTGCATCCATAATTCGTTTGCAACTATTCTTATCTGAATACGTAAACTGTTCTTCCACTCTTCTCTGATATTTTTCCGACATTTTGCAACCATTTTCTAGATACTTTGTGACTTCATCAACCAACTCTTTAGTTTCTGTAACCACAGACCCCAATCCATCTTTCCGATAATCCCAAGTCCCTTTCACATAATGATTTTCAAAAAATTCCTTTTCATCAAATTGAAAATATATTACTGGTTTTCTCATATATGCAAAATCAAATGCCGTACTTGAAAAATCAGTTATAAATAATGCACTTTCACAAAATTCTTTATTATATGAAAATTCGCTCAATGGAATTAAATGAATTCTATCCATATTAATGCATTTGAACATATCCTCATAACATGTAAATCCCGAATGTAGAACAAAATCTAAATGATAATCTTCTTTTTCAAGTACATCTATCAATTTTTTATCGGTCAAAAATTCAATGTAGCTACTATAAAATTTAGACTCTGTAAACCCTGCTTTCGGTTCATTATGTCCATTAGGCAAAATTTTTCCGACTAATTCCTTTCTCCATGTAGGAGCAACTATAATCTTTTTTTGTTTTGTATCATTAAGCTTATCAAATCTCGCAAAACCAGAAAATAAAATATCACCCTCTGAATATAAATATCCCGTCTTATTAAATTCTGAAAACTCCCATGTTGATGCAGTAACAATGAAATCATCCATTGTATTTAACTTATTTGCCTCTTTCTGTATGTTATCTTTTGTTACTCCATGCTGTAACCATACAAATTTGTAACTCAGCAAATCAGCATACCAGCTATATTGGCTTGGCTCAAATGGATAGAAGAAATTTACCGCATTATGGCTGGAATAAATAACTTTAGCGTTTAAAAATTTTTCTAGATGCTCTTTGCTTCTAAAATCAATTACATGATCTTTAAATTTCATGTTTCTATAATCTTTGCATCTTTTATTAATCACAAAAAATGTTACAGTTTTTATTTCTTCTGGTTCATTCTCCATTATGTACTCAAACAGAGCTTCTCCATTGTCCCCAGCCTTTTCCGGACGATCTGATATAAGTATGTACTTTTTCTCTGACTTAGCAAGCTTTCTTAATGGCAACTCTCTTCCTATCTTAGTTTGGAGATTTTGAGTAATATTATTGACAACCTTTTGATTATTTGTAATCCATACGTTATTGTTCCATAATGATACACAATAACCATTACTTACAGGTCCTACACCTTTTGTATTTGCTGCACATCGTGCCTTGGCATATATAGAACATCTTCTAGCTTCCGAAACATTTCCCGTTTTTCTATCATAATAAGCAAAATAATATTCTGCATTATTCAAAGGAAGTTCATATGTCCGTGTATGTGTTACATCTGTAATTATTTCTCCTATGCACAAGTCATATGGTCCTTCCACGTCAGTATTCTCACATGCAAACACCCAAGAATTTCTCTCATTACGTTTGACAAGAATTAAATCAATATCATTGTCTTGGAAATTATTGAATCGACACACTATTCTTACTTTACTATTTTCAATGCTCAGCCAATGAACTCTTATTATTCTGTCAGACAAATCACTAAATCCCTTTCTGACCCAATCGCCGAAGTTTCTGTTCGAAAGCATTAAAAATAACACTTTCTTTTCAATCATATCCAGCCATTTAGATTTTGCGATAAATTCATCATCTAATCTGTGGATCCATTTTCCGTAATTATCCAATATCTCTTTATATTCTTTTTCGGAAAATTTCTCTTTTTTTATGGTACGTAATCTGCTTCTTAACTCATATGCTAATAATTCCTTTTCATATGGTGCTAAATATCCTTCTTTGGGATAAAGGTCTTCAAAAATATATATAGGGGCTAATAATGCCTCTTTATTAGCTCCTGATGTGATTGCATCTACATTTGAACTCCCATTATTTCTTCGTCTATAATTGTACGTAACGCCATTTTCACATACATATCCAAAATGCATTGTGCGCCTTAGAACTTGTAAATTTACTTTTGTATCTTCCGCTGTCAACATTCTTTCATCAAATCTAAGAGATTTAAAAACCTCTAATTTATAAAACGAAGATGCTGCACTTAAAATAAAATTATGTGGTTCTTTTACTAAACTAATAACTCTATTTTTGAAACCCAATGTTTCGTATTTAGCATGTAATCCTGTCTGGGCTTCGAAATAAACCAACGGAATACATACCATGTCAACATAAGAATCATTTTTATCAAAAAATTTCTTCACTTCCATCAACACATTTTTTGATAATACATCATCGGGATCAAAAAAGTTAACATATACACCATCTGCATATTCTAGTCCCACATTTCTGGCCGACGACAGTCCACCATTTTCTTTATTAATGTGAATAATATTATTTGGAAATTCTTGTGCATATTTTTCACATATTTCTACACTTGCATCTGTAGAACCATCATTTACTAAAATAAGCTGAACATTTTCAGAAAACCCAATTGATTGCTCGATTATACTTTGTATTGCTTCTTCAATATACAGTTCAACATTGTATATTGACATAATTATGCTAAATAATCTTTTTTTACAAATTAACCATTGTTCTCTCTTAACTTCTGTCAACTGACACCTAATGTCAGATTTTATAAAATCAATATTTTGTTTTATAAAATCATTATTTACAATATCATCTGCATACACCAAATACTTTCCTTTTGAATTTTCTACTCCCGCTTCTCTTGCAGACAATTCTCCACCCTTGTCTTTGTGAATTATTCGGATTTTATCTGACATTCTAGCATAGTCATCCAAAATTTTCGATGAACCATCCATTGAGCCATCATCAATCATAATAATTTCAAACAATTGCTGGTACTTTCTTTTCTTATAATCTTTTGTCTCATTTCCTATAATGTACTCATCTATTCCTCCCGTTTTTTGCATTAATAAACTATTTATTCTTTCTGCCAGCAAAGCTTCCTCATTATATACAATTGTAATAACCGAAATCATTACAGGATATATCTTATCAGCTACCTGTAGCACAAATAGACCATTCTTTTCACGAACAGCCATCACATCAAATGTTGTATTATTTTCTATAACTGTATGAATTTTCTCATTTTCAAGAGCGAATTCATCTGCATATACCGCTAATTTATGTCCATCTAAATGACAGGCAAAATAATATCCATCTTCATATGGATTTCCACTTTCTGTCAGATTAATTGTCATACGATATACATTTTTGAGTCCTGTAAATCCTTCTTTTGTAATCTTAATTCTTCCACAGTTACATGGTTCATTTGTCGTCATAGAATACATATCTATCTGAGGTTCATCACTAAAAAGCGGCATTTCCAAATATCCAACAAATGTATCATTTTCCCATTTTGCACCGCATAAAATCACACGATAATATTCATTATCAAAAGCCGATTCGCTTCTTGTTTTTACACTCAGAATTCCACCTTCAGTCCAATATACAATTAAAGCTTCTTTATCTTTTGAAAACAATTTTCCAACCAAACGATCTGCTGAGCTTATTTTCTCTCCTTGGGCTGCTTTATTTCGTATATAACCACAAGTAATCTTCTCCCCTGTTTTTATTGCAATAGCAAGTCTCAAAGAATCCACATCTATAAATTTCATCTGCATCCTAAGAGTGGCATCATCCTGCCATACTAAATATCCATTTTTTATTTCTGACTTTCTTACATATAGTGGTTTCTTATCTTCATAATGCCAAAAGAACAAAACTACTTCATCCATTTCTTTTTGGGAATCATTTAGTCTAATGTTAAGCTGTTTACCCTTTACAAATGCCTCTCCATCCAGAGCCTCGGTTGGAACAATAGTTCCCTCATATATTTCATTTATCAGTGTTTTAATTTCCATAGAATACATCTCCAGTTTTACTCCTCCAATTTCTTAGCTTTTCTTATCTTTCTAGGTATGCTTGTCAATGCTAACCCCAGCCGATACGAAAATGATTTTCTTGTCTCATCCATGCAATATTTCAAATTATCCCGCTCTGCTCTTATCTTCTTGTTTTCTGTTTCTAATTTACTAATATCCTGCTTTAGTTCTCTTATAAATAAATCTTTTCCATCTAATCGCTCCAAGACATTGATCCTCCAGTCCGCATCATTTCATATATCTGCTCACATGCTTTGTTTTCGACCGCACCATATGCATACTCTATTCTCGCTTTGTATTTTTCAGTTAATTCACAACCAGTTTTTATATAATTACAAATGTCGTCTATTAATTTTTCTTCTTTATACTCAACCTTACCAAATCCATTTTTTTCGTAATCAAAATACCCCTTTCGATATGTGTGTTTCTCAAAGAAAGCTTTCTTATCAAATTGATAGTACACTATGGGTTTCCTAAGATATGCAAATTCAAATGCAACGCTACTGTAATCAGTAATCATCATACTTCCCTCCGCAAAAGCATCCCTGTATGACTTCTCTTTTCCCCACCATTCAATATTTTTATCATCTGCTATTTCACTAATATAGGACTCTAATAAAGGATGTGATTTAAAGGCTATCTTATAACCATATCTTTTACACGTGCCTTGTAGTTTTTGATTATGTAATAGCGAATAGTAATGCTTATAATAACTACTGCTCTTTATATCCATGCTTGGAATCCATTCCATAACATTTTTTTCATCATTCCACTTTTGTTGCATCAGTTCCTGACGCCACGTTGGCATTACAAGAATAATCTTTTGTGCCCTATCCTCCAACTCATCAAAGACTGGAAGCCCCGTGCACCAGACTTCTTTCTCACTATAGAAATACGGATACTCTAATATTGATTTGTATTCACCCTGCGTACTTGTAATAAATCCCGTAAAATTAGTATTATATCTGTTTAATGTCAGACTCATATCATCTTTTATGACACCATGCTGGAGAAATACCATTTTAGGCTTATGATATAAGTCTCTGAAATACTCCGCTTTATCCCAGAAAGGATTTTCAACCACCCCATTGCACTGCGACGACACAATATAATCTGCTAATAAGGCTGTCAAATAATGTTCTTCCGAATATAATCCAACAGTTTTTCCAATTGCAGATAATCTACCATAATCTTTAGAATTATTATCAATTACAAAAACAGACTCTACCTCATCATGCTTCTGCATAAATTTAAAAAAGATCTCTGCATTATCATCTGCTCTGTCTGTTCTATCCATAAACATCCAGATAGGTTTTTTCTTCTCCTTCAGTCCACTAAAATACTTTTTTCGCAAATCGACAGCCCATTCTCCGTCTATGGGATCAGTTTCAAATACTTCTTTTTGAAAAGCAGTTTCCCTATCCAAGACTTCTTGCTCTGATTCTATCCGCTTGATTACAAGAGAATTATTATGAATCTGAAGCATCCACCCATCTGTTATGCAATACTGCTCTTTTATACAATCTGCAACTGGTGCAAATCTCATAGAATTAATCTTTCCGCTATAGCATTCTATGCCATTACATTCATACACAAATTTAATTTCGTATATACTATCATCTACTGTTATCTTCTGCTTATATACAAATGCCGTTCTTACTTCATACACTCTATTGTTATTCTTTAAGTCGAGCCAAGCGTCAAACATATGACATTTCTGTTTCTTACCATTTACCGACACATAGAATTGAAAATGCTTTGCTAAATCAGCCGGCCATGATACATTTCCCTCTATCGTGAGCACATTCTCTTTTATCGTGATGAAATGTATATAAGTTGCCAGATAGGAAACATTTGCCACATTTGTCTTGCCGAAACGAAACATACAGTCTCCACCAATATCAATAAGCTTATATCTTCCCAAATGCTTCTTATATAACTTATGAATTATAAGCGGTAGTTCAGCCATTCCTATTTCTTCAATTATTTTCTCATCATAAGATTTTCTACCCATTCGATTCAAGCTTCCTATATTCAGTGCAAACCCTCTTCGGCTCACCGCACATTTTCATTTTTCCTTTTTCGATCCAGACCACCCGGTCACAATTTTCTAAGATCGTACCCATACTATGCGACACCAGCAACACCGTACTTCCTCCGTGGATCATCTCTTTCACGCGCTTCAAACTCTTCTTTCGGAAAAATTCATCCCCGACCGAAAGCACCTCATCTAAAATGAGGATCTCTGCGGTTTCGCCGATCGTTGCGATTGCAAAACCGAGACGGCTGACCATACCGGAGGAAAAGTTTTTTACTTTCTCTTCCATAAAGCCTTCGAGTTCTGCGAACCTGACGATCTCGTCATATTTGGAATCGATAAATTCTTTGGAATAACCGATGATAGCACCGTTTAAGTACACATTTTCCTTTGCGGTCAGTTCCACATCAAAGCCGGTTCCAAGTGTCAGCAGCTGTACTTTCCGGCGGTCGCACTGCACTTCGCCACTGCTCGGTTTTAAGGCTCCGGACACTATTTTAAGAAGTGTACTTTTACCGGAACCGTTGGTTCCGATGATTCCTACAACCTCTCCCTTGTATACATTGAATGACACATGATCTAACGCAAGCAGTTCCCGGTAACTGATCTGTTTTTTCAAAAGCTGGATCACATACTCTTTGATACCGGAGACATTGTTCATTGCAATTCGGAACTGCATCGTGACATCCTTCACTGCAATCACAGGTTCTTCACCTGCACGTTCTTCCGGCACAGCCGTATTGGAATACTTTTCAGCAGCATTTTGTCCATCAGAATTCTTTTTATCGGGTGAATTATCATCTCCGTCAGACTGTTCCAATTCCGCCCGCCATGCGCGGATCTCCTCCTCGGAGATATCCAGTGCCAGATCTTCTATCTCAAAATTCTCTGCCGCATTTGTGTCAGAGGAAGCTTCGGATTCTCCTTGTTTTAATTTGTTTTTTCTGGTTTTAATCCGATTGTTTGTTTTCCCGGATACAGATGTACCATCCTGCCTCTGTTTATTTTTATCCATATGGATAACCAGAAGAATTGCAAGAAACATGATCACTAATGTCACAGCCAGAATGGTGATTAATATTTTCATCTGATTCTGAAAGTTCTCCTGCCCTTCATTCGGATTCCAGGTTTCTAGCTTATTTCCGGTCGTGATCTTATAAAATCCGGTCTGACCTTCCATATCTATCGCATAGACGATGGATTCGCTCTGGATGATGTCAAGTGTCAGTTCCTGTGGCCACTCGCTGCACACATACGGAGACATGAAGTAATATTTTTCTCCGTTGACTGTGATGGAATTGCAGGGATACAGTTTATCTTTTTCACTGCTGTAAGCGTACAGGTAAAGGTTTTTTTGACTGTCCGCCAGATACACAAAACTAATATCTCCATTTGCTGACAGATATGCAGCTACTTCTGTTCCCTGATAGGTGATGGTTCCGGTATCATACTGGAAATCGATGTTCTCCGGCGTGTACTGGGAGATATCCACCAGATAGTACGTCTGCTCTTCCACTGGCACTTCCATCACTGTCGGAATATCCGAAACCGGATTCTCTTCTCCGGTTTCCGTCTCCTGACTTTCCTCCTGCGGAGCGTCCCCAACCGTATCTTCACCGGAAATCGTGACATAGGTGGATGCCAGAGTTGCCACATCAAACTCTTCTGCATTCTCTCCGGCAGTGTGGATCACTGCACTCTCTATTTTTATATCTGCCGTTCCACCGCTTCGTGTCTGGAACTTTAACATGTATTTGACCTGCGCATTGACTCCGGTTCCACTTAACGTGATAACTCCGTTTTCCTCGGAATCACCACCCCCGGTGTACTCCAGACGCCTGTTATCGTAGGATATTTTGACTTCATAGGTTCCGATCTTCGAATCCCCGTTCAGGTATACGCCGATTGGAAATGTCTCATTGTCGGTTGCCGTATAATAATTAGATCCGAACGTGACAGCTGCATTTTCCGCATGGATTTCCCACGGTATTCCTATTGCCAACACAAAGAATGTGCCCCGGAGTATTATCCTTTTCCATTTTTCCCAGATTTTTAATCTCACTTTTGTATCTTCACTCCAATCTCTGCTTTTTCCTTGTACTGTTCCTTCACGGATTTTTTCTTCTGTATATAACCATTATATTTTCTGCATCACATTGTTTTCTTTTCTCGAGAACACGTAGTAACCGATCAGAAAACTTACAATGCCCCACAAGATCATTTTGATCCATAGATCCGTCTCCGGCCATTTCTGATACATGACGCAGTCCCTCGCAAATGCAATGTAGACAAACACCGGATTGTTTCCGATGACTTTCTGCATCATCAGCGTTGTGCTCTCATACGGATAAAAGATCGCCGACATGTACATCCAGAGTGTCAGGACGATCGAATACAGGTATTTGATGTCCGCAAAAAACACGTATAGGATCGAGAGTACATACCCGATTCCCATGGAGAACAGCAGGCAGAAAAATACGTCGATCGGAAACAGTAACAGCGTCGGACTGATTTTGATCTGAAACACCACGAGCATGAGCACATAGGCAATACAGGTGTAGCCAAAGTTTGTCAACGCGGTATAGATCCTTGCCAGAACAAATGTTTGTTTCGGAAGTTTTACTTTTAACAGCAGTGTCCGGTTATCGACGAGCGCCGTCATTGCGGAGTTTGTCGCACCGGAAAAGAGCTGCCAGAAAATCGTTCCGGTCAGATAGTAGATTGGATAGTTTTCAATCGTACGTTTAAAAATCGTGCTGAAAATCATGGACATAACTGCCATGGTCATCAGTGGATTTAACACACTCCAGATCACACCGAGAAAAGATCTCGCATATTTTCTTTTAATCTCTCTGTCTACAAGCTGTTTGATGACAAAGTAATATTGTTTCAGTTCTTCCTTATTCTTTCTCACGACTGTAATTTCCTGTCTGTTTTTTCTTCTCTATTTTCTTTTGAGCTTTATCTTCTAGACTTTGCGGTCAATTTCTTCTGCAATCTGATAATCTGATTCAGGCTGTAATTTACCTGCCATGAATCAGATTTTGTTTTATCCATTTGCGGATATAAATGATGTATTTATAGAAAACGGCATGCAAACGGTTTCTCACTCTGCCTCTCTCATTCAGTGTTCCGCACGTTGCGATGCTGCCCTCGATCCACGCACTCTCATGGAGTACCTTTTTCCGGATGCCTGTCATGATGAGCAGACGGTTGAGCAAATGATGGTTTTTGATCTCCTGCTCTGAAAAATCTGCAGACACTTTCTGATTATTATCCTCTCTCACATCATCCGAGAAAAGCAGGCTTCCGTATGCCTCTGCCTCAAACTGTGTCGGGTTTCCCATAAACGGTGATAGAAGTTCCTCCACATACCCGCTGTCCGCCTGCGGCAATGATTGCTTTTTCTCCTGCAGAAACTCTTCCAGCCAGCAGATATACCGGCTGATCCGTTCCCGGTTCAGGTTTTCCCTGCTGTCTGTCACCGGAACATAGATTGTTTTGTCTTTCTCTCCCTCTGCCCTGTAGGATAGCGTCATGCCCTCCGGTGCTGAAAACACTGCCTCAAACAGGCTGTTGCTGAAATGCACTTTTCTTTTGATCTCACCCCACGGCGTGAAGTAAAAACTGTGATAGTTTTCCCTTCCCTCCCCTTCCGGGATCTCATACAGACCAAAATAGTATCCTTCGAGCTTTCTGTCCGGCTGTTTCTGACGGAGCAGATGTTCAATGCTCTGCTGGATCGTACCGATCCAGCCGCTGTCTACCAGTGCATAAGGAACCGGTTCCAGCAGTCCTTCCTGTGTGAGATAACCGATTGCCGTCCCATAAGCTTCCTTCGAATGGCTGTCTATATAATGAAATAAGATCGGTATCTTTTTTAAGCGGTCTTTCAACTGCATGACCTCGTGATAATTGATGACTTTTCTGTAATTCTCCGTGTACCCGGCAAGTGCTGCGATCTCCTCTGCCTCTTTGTCTGTCAGTGCTGCACGCTGCATGATTTTTTCAAAGGTCACATCGATTCCTCCGACACAGATGCGTTCCAGACAGCGTTCCCCGAGAAGATGATATTCCGGCACACGCACCGCATATCTCGACACTTTGAGATATCTGCACTCGATATCCAGATCATATTGTTTACAGAGCTGCCGTGCGGCAAGATACATCTGATAACCGTCCCTTGCCAGAAAGTAAAGCCTTTTTGTTCCGCTTTGTAATGCCTCCTGCAAAACCCACACCACAAATTCATAAAGTGTCGGTGCAAGCACACGCTCATAGATTTCTTTCTCGGATCTGGCTTTTTTATAAGATTGTAGTCTCTGTTCTCTGCGGTCGGTCGGATTCATAACTGCTATACTCCAATCTGGCATTTTCTGGTATCTGTTCTTTTTGAGTTTTCCACCATGTCTCACTGCGTTTCAATAACGCAACGATCCCCGGCGGAATCAGACCGCCTACAACCGGACGGATCACATAGAGCCAGCCAAATGGAAACAGCAGATGCATAGCTTTAAAATTCCGGTAGCGGAGTTTTGCCTCGTTGATCCGGAAGTGAAATCTGCGTTTCTGAAAAGACTGCTTGTCCTCCCGGTACGCAAACAGATATTGCTGAATGTTGTACCCCTGATAACCGAGCTGATGCAGACGCATAAATATCTCATAATCTTCACAGCGCAATGTTTCCGGGGAAACATGATAGCCCTCGTTTTTTTCAAATAGTTTTCTGCGGTACATGACCGTCGGATGTATGAAGGGAGAAAACGGCAGATAGTCTTTATCGGATGGAAGCTCCGGCATTTTGCGTTCTCCCCAGATACCGTTTTCATCAAACAGTCTCGTATTGCAGCCACACCACGCATATTCCTTGTGCTGCTCCATAAAATCATACTGCACCTGCAGACGCTCCGGCAGTGCGATATCGTCTGCATCCATGCGGGCAATGTATTTTCCTTTTGCAGCGCCAATACACATATTTAAGGAAAAAGCCAGACCGTGATTCTCCTCTTTTCCAATCAGGACAATCCTCTCGTCAAGCTTTTCTAATTCTCTGATATAACCTGCCACCTCCGGATCGGAACCGTCATCGTAAATGATGAACTCGAAATCCGTGAGTGTCTGGTTCAATATGGACTTTACTGCCTTTTGCAGTGCCTCTCTGTTCCACTGGTTGTAAACTCCCATGATCACAGAGACTTGTTTTTCAAACTCTGCCCCCATACGCTTTTATCGCTTTCTTTCCTGCGTCACGCTGATCTCCTGATAGACACGGCGCATTATTTTATCTGTTGCCTCTATGCTGAATCTTTCTGCTGTCCTTCTCCCATGCTCTCCCATTTCCCTGCGTAGCTGCCCGGACTGTCTCATACGGCAAATCGCATGCATGAAATCTGCCACTTTATCTGCCCGACAGACAATGCCATTTTCCAGATGACACATGTACTCCCTGCTTCCGCGGTTATCCGATGCAATCACCGGGACTTCACATGCCAGCGCCTCGATGGCTGCAATCCCAAGTCCCTCTCTCTTAGATGGAAATGCAAAGCAGTCTGCACTCTGCAGAACATCCTGCACATCATTGCGATAGCCTAACAATCTGACCTGCTTTTCCAGATGATGTTTCTGGATCAGATGTTCTAATGTTTCCCTGTAAGGGCCTTTGCCACAGATACTGTAATAAATGTTTTCGTCGTGTAACCGGGCAACTGCCTCGATCACGACTGCATGATTTTTATTTTCCACCAGTTCTCCCACCGAAACGATGTGAAATCCATCTGGCGGGATGTCCAGTTCTTTTCTTTTTCTTTCTCTCAGTTCCGGTTTTTTCCGGAACTTCTCTATATTCACACCGACGCCCGGAATCTGTTCCACGCATCCATGCTCTTTTAAACGAAAGCGGTTTGCTCTCTCATAATCTTCTCTGTTGATTGTAATGATCCGGTCGGTAAATGCTGCCAGAAACCTCTCTGCCGTATAGTAGAGCAGCCAGTTTTTCTTCGGAGCCCCCTCGTAAAAATGAAACCCATGCGCTGTGTAAACTACATATGGTTCTCTTCCGGAAGCTTTTGCGGCAAGCCTTCCCACCACGCCACCCATTGGATTGTGACAGTGTACCAGACTGATCTGTTCTTTTCTGATGATCTGTTTTAACTGTAAAAATGCTTTTGTATTTTTTGTGATCTGAAACGGACTTTTTCTGATATCGATATGATGTAAAATCAGTCCGTCTCTTTTCAACTGGGTTTGATCGATATTGTAAATCGGATTTTCAAAATCGGATGCATAATGAACCGTATAACCATTCTCCTGTAAGATTCTCACATCATTCATTTCAAATTGCGGTACAAATCCGCTGATGGTTGTGATTATTAATGCATGCTTCATTTTACTTCATCCTGTCAGTTCTTTTTCCGGCGGTCTGCATGACACAGACCGCCTGTTATTCCTGCTTTTGCAGGAACTACCACATGTTCATTCTTTTCTTTTTATAAATCTTAAGATTCATAAAATTAGTTGTTAAATTTAACTTTTGCTCCGCATACTGCGATACCTGCTGCACAGATAAGCACAATAATTGGTAAAACAGGTGTTGTTTCTCCTGTCTGAGCTGATGCATTGTATGCAACAAATGCGATTGGAGAAAGAGATGTAAATGTAGCTGTTACAGTTCCGTTTCCAACTGAATCCGGGTTGATAACTTCCCAGCTTCCGTCATGTTTCTGATGTAAAACAGCGATTTTCTGTCCTGCTGTCACACCGTTAACAGAGAATGTCAACTGTGCTTTCTCGAAAGAAACAGGAAGAGTTACATCGATCATCTGTAAAACTTTAGCTGTAGGAGCTACGCTTGCAACTGCCTGTGTCTGAGCTGCTTCAACCTGAGCTGTTGTAACAGCTTTTACAGTTGGAGCTGCTGTGGAAGCCACGCCATCGATCACGATGCCGCCTTCTGCTACTGTAACGTTAGCGTAAGCAGTAGCCTCTGTTGTAGTTGTCTCAGATGTTTTGGTTGTTGGGCTTGTTGCAGCGAAAGCTGTTGTTCCCATAGCCATAACCATTAATGCTGTAAGTACGACTGCGATTTTTTTCTTCATAACTTGTTTTCCTCCTTTCCTCACGTATTCCATGTGGTTTCTATATTAAATAAGGAATTACCTTACTTAATATCCTCTGATTCTACCGGTTCGTAGAACACATCAATGATGAGCTGATACAGCGCATCGTCATCGACATAAAATTCCTCATATTTATCTCCCATCAGTGTCTCACCCTGCATAGTGTACAAATGGTCGATATCAAAGTTGTATCCCAAAGCCTCAGAAGCGAGGTAAGTAAATTTCGTAATGTCAATGTCTGTCACCATGTATTTGGATATGGTGTTGTATAAATCCACCGCAATGGACGGATTTGTGACCGCCTTGTTTTTTGCCTGTGCAATAAAAGTGGTCAAAAATTGTTTTTGGCGCTCTAAACGCAGGGAAGAGCTGTTAAACACATTTTCATTTCTTCCGCGCACATACCAGTAAGCCTGATGTCCGGTCAGCGTCACTTCATCCCCCTGATGGAGATCCATATCGTATTCCGGGTATATGACATCATCTAAAACCGTCACCTGTACGCCGCCAACTGCATCGTTTAAAGCCGGGATCGCTCCCATGTTGATTGCCGCGTAACCGCTGATTGGAAGATTGTAAAAAAGTCTCGACACCGCCGCCACACTCCGCTCACAGCTTAATTCCATGCCGTCGCCGTAACCGTGCTGCAAAGTGATCTGCTTGGTATACTGTCCCATGTAAACACCGTCCTCATCGTAGACATCCACGAGTGCCATCGCATTGCGGTTGATTGCGATAATGGAAACGGATTTATCATGCGGATTCATCACTGCCAGAAACATTGCGTCAGCCTGTCCGCCGCTCAGACCGTCTTTTGCCTTTTTTACAACATCGTCATTGTCAACACCCATGACGAGAAATGTCATGATATCTTCGTTGTAGGCATAGATCTGACCATTATAGCGGATCCATCCATCCTGCCAGCCCTCTTCGGTTGATTCCGTGGATTCAAGTACCGGTGCTTCGCCTGAAATATTTTTTCTGATTCCACTTTTTCCAAGTGCCCTTAGCACTCCAAATGCGATAAGTGCAAAAAGAATCAGGCATATCAGTACAATTCCCACGATCTTTATGATTTTTATCCATGTTTTCTGTTGTTTTTTTGTCTGTTCTGTACTTTTTTGTTTATTCATTCAGTAAAACTCCCTGTACAAGATAACGCATGTTTTTCTCACCGGAAACACAGGTCGACAATGTGACAATGCGGTTGTCTACATTGACCGTAACATCCTGCCTGATATTTGCGCTCATATCGCGGATCTCAAAAATCTGATCCAGATAATTCTGAAAAATCTCCGGATTAGTAAGGTCGAAGTTATAGATCAGATGGATCGCATTGTATTTGTAAGCAGCAAAAATTTCATACACATAGGTTTTATCTTCCGTATAAATATAGAAGTAAGGGTTTTCCTCAAACACCTGCTGATCCTCAAAATTATGCAAAGATGCAAACATGCTTCCGTTTTTCATGTTATGACCGTATAAAACCGTATTCGGATCGGTAAAATCTTTCGTGTTCACGCTCTCCGAGTAAATACAGCCCGGAAGCCCTTTTGATCCGTCCATATTGTGTTCCAGATAATAGGTATCATCCTCCGGGTGCTGTAATACCGGGTAATCGACATTGGTTCCCGGCACATAGATCCAGGCATACACATCGCTGTTCTCTTCCTGCAAAGCTGCAAAATCAATGTCTTTTTCCGGTATTTCAATTCCAAGGCTTTTTAAAATGTCCGGTGCTTCTTCCGTTTCCGGCTCCGGCATCTCCTCAGTCGCCTGAGTCTGGGTGCTCTCATTTTCCAATAAGGCTTCGTAATACTCCTGCTGCTTTTTCTGCTGATATTTTTGGATTCCAATGATTATGAGACATATGATAAGAACGATACTGAAAATGATAAGCAGTATCTTCCATATGATATTTTTCTGATTTCTTTTGTTTTTCATAATTTTACCCTTATGCGTTATAAACATACTTTATTTTCGTGTTTTAAACATTTTCTATCATACACATGTCCGTTGATTATGTCAACAGAAGAAACTTACAGTTTTCTGACATATCTTACTTGTTTTTTTGTTCAATATCACATTTAAAACGTATCTCGCGCATACCTTTTAAACTCACTATTAAATTACGTTTCCATTGTGTTTTATTTCTACGTTTTTTTCGCAAGAATATGATACAGAGAATCACACACAATAAGAAACAAATGAGAAAGGGGAGTTTTTATGAACCGAAAAAGAGAAGCGTATGACCGTTTAGCCGTTGGCGACCGCATTCGAAAAAAAAGAGTCCAGTTAGGATTTTCACAGGACGAGGTTGCAGAGAGAATAGACCGTGCACCGAAATACTGTTCAGACATCGAGCGTGGCACCTGTGGAATGTCCACAGAAACAATGCTTGCGATTTCTGAGTGTCTCGACATGAGCCTTGATTATATGATGTTCGGGGAACAGACAGACGAAGAGGCAAGACGGCAGGAAAATGATGAACTTGCAGTGATCCATATTCTCTCAGGCTGTTCAAAGCAACAGCGTGATTATGCGATCCGGCTTTTGAAATTATATATTGCATCTATGCAGATTTCGTAGAATCCGTTATAATGAACCATGCGCCCGGTAATTCCGGGCAGATTTTTCAGAATAAGAGGTGCACAAAATGGCTCTTGATGGATTTGTGATTTCCAATATCGTATATGAATTAAACCAGACAATTTTAAATGCCAAGATCAGCAAGATCGCGCAGCCGGAAAACGACGAACTGCTCTTCACCTGCAAGGGAAGCAACGGACAGTTCCGCCTTGCCATGTCCGCAAGCGCATCTCTGCCTTTTCTATATCTGACGGATCAGAATAAACCAAGCCCTATGACCGCACCAAACTTCTGTATGGTGCTGCGCAAGCATATTGCAAATGGAAGGATCATAAAGATTTACCAGCCGCATATGGAACGTATCATTCACTTCGATATTGAACATCTGGATGAAATGGGCGATCTCTGCCAGAAAACGCTGATTGTAGAGCTGATGGGAAAACACAGCAATATCATTTTCTGTAACAGTGATGGAAAAATTATTGACAGCATCAAACATATCTCATCGATGATGAGTTCCCTGCGTGAAGTGCTTCCGGGGCGCGACTACTGCATTCCTGCCACACAGGATGACCGTTTAAACCCGCTCGAAGTCACGGAAGAAGCCTTTATGGATATGGTTATGAAGAAACCGACCTCCATCACAAAGGCTCTCTACTCTTCTTTTACAGGCTTAAGTCCCCTGCTTGCCTCCGAAATCTGCCACCGCAGTTCCATTGACGGAGATATGCCGGTCGACTCGCTGGATGACGACGGCAAAAAGCATTTATTTAACAATCTCACCTGGATTGCAGAGGATGTGAAAAATCATACCTACAAACCAAACATTATTTTTAAAGGAAAAGAACCGATTGATTTTTCCTGCATCGAGCTCACACAGTTTTCGGACTATGATGCCAAAAATTTTGATTCCATCTCACAGGTTTTGGAGGAATATTATGCTTCCAAAAATGTGTATACAAGAATCCGTCAGAAATCCGTTGATTTGAGAAAAATCGTTTCCACTGCTTTAGACCGTAACCGCAAGAAATACCAATTGCAGGAAAAACAGCTGAAAGACACGGAAAAACGGGATAAATATAAAGTATACGGTGAGCTGATCCACACCTACGGCTATGGTTTAGAGGAAGGCGCGAAAAAGTTAGAGGCACTGAACTATTACACCAACGAGATGATCACCATTCCGCTCGACTCTCAGTTAGACGCCAAGGGAAACGCGCAGAAATATTTTGACAGATACAACAAATTAAAGCGTACTTATGAGGCACTCACCAAGCTGACAGAGGAGACAAAGACGGAGATCGAACATCTCGAAAGTATCTCCACGGCTTTAGACATTGCCCTGACGGAAGACGATCTCGTACAGATCAAAGAGGAGCTGATCGAGTTTGGCTATATTAAGCGCAAAAAGACCGATAAAAAAGCCAGAATCAAGAGCAAGCCGTTCCACTACCGCTCCTCCGATGGCTATGATATTTATGTTGGAAAAAATAATTACCAGAACGATGAACTCACTTTCAAGTTTGCAACCGGAAACGACTGGTGGTTCCATGCAAAAGGAATGCCTGGTTCCCACGTCATCGTAAAATCTAACAATGAAGAATTGCCGGACCGCGTTTTTGAGGAAGCCGGAATGCTTGCCGGATATTACTCCAAGGGACGCGAAGATGAGAAAGTGGAGATTGATTATTTACAGAAAAAAAATGTCAAGAAACCAAACGGGGCCGCGCCGGGATTTGTCGTGTACTACACAAACTACTCCCTGACCATCCATCCGGACATTTCAGGGCTGACGCTGGTTTCGGATTAAAAAAATATCGTAGGGGAGGCACAACCCCTACGATATTTTTTATTTCCAGAATACTTTTCCTCCGAAATCTTCTGCCATTTTGATACATCCCTTGTAGGAAGCGAGATCATGATACTCATCCGGATTGTGTGCGTCTACGCCGACAATAAATTCATTTCCGTTTTCCACACCAAGTTTCACAAACCTGCGATCTGGATAATTGCACAACTCCCGGAAACCATTCACATTAATTTCAATTGGAATCTGCTCGTCTTTTAATCTGTCTGCAAGCTTTTTCATGTACTTTGTATACAATGCTTCATCTCCGGTGAAGTTTACGATATCCGGGTGTGCCACCATATTAAAATATCCGGTATCCAGTGCATTTGTCAGCAGATCTACATAGCTTTTCAGATGCATTTCATCCGTCCAGTTTTTCCTTACACTGATAAAACTTTCATTTTCATAGAAAAAATGCTGTGCCAAAAGCAGATAATCCATTGGATACTGTCTGATTTCTTCAATTGTCGGCTCAAAAATCCCCGGAAAATATTCCATTTCCAGTGCAAGGAAAATCGTGATATCCTCCCGATATTCTTTTTTCAAGGCCTCAATGGTTTTTACGTAGTCCTCCAACTGGGACATTGTCATGCGGATTCTTGAGACATATCCATTTTTGAATAAATAAGGGGAATGGTCGGAAAAGCCGATCACCTCAAAGCCTTCCTTAATTGCCTCCTCGACATATTCCCGCTCTTCTCCCACTGCATGCTGACAGCGCACTGTGTGCGAATGAAAATTGCATTTTCTGTCTTTATAATCATTCATGTCAAAATCAAAATAACGTTTCATTCTACTCTACTTCCTTCATACTGATTTGTCGAATGAGCAGTTTTGCAGTGACAGTGTTCAAAATGGCGTGCTATTTTTTCAGGCGGAGCATCTCTGTATAGGCAAGCAAAAATGGTCCGACACCTTTGGCGTCATCTTTGACAACCGGCTCTGACATATAATAATCATAGGTTCCCGGCCGTCTGTTTGCGCCGCCTAAGCCTGCCACGAGACAGATTCCGCCCAGATGGAGGTTTCCATTTTCATCCGTGGAAAGATAGTTATCACAGATTCCATGAAAAGCCTTCTCACCGTATGCGCGATAGCTTTCCGACAAAAATCCAAGACGGACACCTTTTAAAAGTGCATATGCCATAATAGAGCTTCCACTTGTTTCGAGGTAGTTTTTGTCCATACCGCCGAAATTCACGACCTGATACCACATACCGCTCTCATCCTGATATTTTAACATAGCATCCATGAGTTCGACAAATATTTGTTTTAATTTTTCGTAAGATTCTCCTGCAGCCGATGCGTCTGCTTTGTCTAGTGTATCAAGCAGTGCCATGGAAAACCAGCCCAGTGCGCGCAGCCAGAAGTTCTGGCTCAACCCGGTGACTTTATCGCACCAGAACATTGCTCTGGATGAATCATACGCATGATAGTATAATCCGGTCTTTGGATCCCTCATATTTTTTTCAACATTAAAAAATTGCTGGAAAATATCGTCATAATTTTTTTTATCATGAAAACGGGTCTCATATTCCATATAAAACGGCTGACACATATACAGCCCGTCCAGCCAGACCTGATCCGGATAGATATTTTTGTGCCAGAAGTTCCCCTCTTTCGTGCGCGGCATCTGTGCAACCTGACTGTAAACAAGATCAATTGCTTTTCTGTATTTTTCTTTGCCTGTCAGGTCAAAAAGCTCAAACAGTGTTTTTCCCGCATTCACATTATCAATATTTAGTTCATCGACATCGTACCCCTCAATTGTCCCATCTGCATTCACTTTGCAGTCAATAAAATCATCTGCAAATTTCAAGTATTTATCCTCTTTCGTGATCGCATACATTTCCAGAATCGCTTTGATCATACAGCCATCAATGTAATTCCATGTAGATTTTAACCCCTGCATGATTTTTTCGATGTTCCAGATGGGACGATCCGGTGTGCTTTTTTCCATTAGTTCCTCAATATACTTTTCGATTTGATCCATAGTTCTTCTCCTTTTTTAACCTTCTATATCCATCATAATCAATGTTCTCCTGTTTGTAAATATATTTTTGTAAGCGCTTACATATCTTAAAGAAATAATTGGCACTATTGCAAAAAACTGCATGTGTATTCCATATAAAAAATCACATACTATCACTGAACAAACAAAAAGAAATTTTTGAATGTTCTTAAAATAAACCAGAGCAGAAAAAAGACCTAAAAAACAAAGGAGGACTTACTATGTCAAATCGTTCATCTAACAGAGCAGCCGTTCCAGAAGCAAAGAGTGCCTTAGACCGTTTCAAATATGAGGTAGCAGGCGAGATCGGTGTACCATTAAAAGATGGTTACAATGGTGACTTAACTTCCAGACAGAATGGTTCCGTCGGCGGCTATATGGTTAAGAAAATGATTGAAGCACAGGAACAGCAGATGTCAGGAAAATAAAATTTCCCTGAACAAGAAAAGAACCTTGGATTGATATGATCCAGGGTTCTTTCTACGTGTTGTATGAAGTTTTTACTGCTTCATTCGTTATAAATTTAATTTATTTCTCTGGTCTGCCAAAAACAGTTCCAGATAGTCTTTCAGGTTTTTATGATCCTCGCTGGAAAGTTCCGGGTCTTTTCCTAAAATATCCGCAACTTCCTCGCTTGCGCGCTGCATAATATAGGCATCCTGATAGATATCCGCAAGCGCAAACTGCATTTCACCGGACTGCCGGATGCCAAAGAAATCCCCGGGTCCGCGTAGTTTCAGATCCTCACTTGCAATTTTAAAGCCATCGTTGGATTGATTCAAAATATCCAAACGTTTCTGTGACTCCTTGGAGTTGCTGCAATTGACCATAATGCAGTATGACTGCGCATCCCCTCGTCCGACACGCCCGCGAAGCTGGTGAAGCTGTGCAAGGCCAAAATGTTCCGCATTTTCGATCATCATAACCGTTGCATTCGGAACATTCACTCCAACTTCTACAACTGTAGTTGATACGAGCACCTGTATCTCATTTGCTGCAAACCGTTCCATAACGTCATTTTTCTGCGCAGGTTTCATCTGCCCATGTAAAAGCCCGATTTCAATCGTATCCGGCAGTTCCTCTTTCAGACGCTTCGCATAGTCTGTGACATTCTCTGCCTCCATGTTCTCGCTTTCTTCCACCAACGGACAGATCACATACGCCTGATGACCGGCAGCCACCTCTTTTTCGATAAACCGATACGCTTTCGGACGGTATCTGGTGTCCACCACACAGTTTTTGATTGGCAGACGTTTTGCCGGCACCTCATCTACCACGGAAATGTCCAGATCACCGTATAAAATAATGGCAAGCGTCCGTGGAATCGGAGTTGCACTCATGACAAGAATATGCGGCTTTGTTCCTTTTTCTGAAAATGTTTCCCGCTGTTTTACGCCAAACCGGTGCTGCTCGTCTGTGATCACAAGCGCAAGGTTCTGATAAATCACCTTTTCCTGTATCAGCGCATGTGTTCCGATGATCAGTGCATCCGGGTGATCCAAAATCTCCTGATATGCCAGCTTTTTCTGTTTTGCAGTCATGGAACCCGTGATAAGAATCACTGGAAAATCCAGTCCAAATATCTCACACATGCTCTGAAATGATTCGTAATGCTGTCTTGCAAGCACCTCTGTCGGTGCCATAATCGCAGACTGACAGCCATTGTGTGCAGTGTCTGCCATCGCTAAAAACGCAATGATCGTCTTTCCGGAACCGACATCTCCCTGAATCAGACGCTGCATGACGTAGTCACTCCGCATGTCCGCCCGGACCTCTGACAATGCCCGCAATTGGGCATTTGTGAGTTTATAAGGCAGTTTTTCGATCAGTTGCTCCACAAAATCATCCGACTGGAAAGAAAACTGATTTTTCTCTTTTTCCTTTTTCTCTTTCTGATATTGCAGGTTTAAGATAAATAAAAAGAGTTCGTCAAACACAAGCCGTTTTCTTGCCTCGATCAACGTCTCCATATCGTCCGGGAAATGAATCTGTTTGATCGCATAATTATACTCACAGAGCTGATGCTTTTCCCGCAGTTCTGCCGGCAGATAATCCCGGAATAAATGTTCTTCCTCCAAAACAGACCGCTCTGCTTTCAGCATAAGCTGATTTGATAATCCTTTCGGCAGACTGTAAACCGGAAGCAGCAGATGTTCCATCGCCTCATATTTTTCCGGCGTATAAATTGCCGGCTGCTCCATGACAAACCTTCCGTTTTTGTGTTGTACATTGCCGTAAAACACATAATTTTCGCCCGGATGAAGGCTGTTTTTGATGTATGAAAGCCGAAACCACACCAGTTCCAGGCGTTTTCCCATGCCGGCAATCGAAGTCACCGTGATCTGCATGCTGCGCACTCTCTTCACAACCGGAGTCTGCCGGATCTGCCCTATGACTGCCGCAGTCTCCCCCTCCACCACTTCGTCAGGATGTCTGATCTCCGGGAACTGCACATAAGTTCTTGGGAAATAGGAAATCAGATCCCGGATTGTCTCAATATTTATTTTAAGAAAAAGACCGGCTGTTTTATCGCCGATCCCTTTCACTTCTTTTATGGATGAATTTAATCTCATACTTTTATTCTACGGAAATCACATAATAGTAAATTGGCTGTCCACCGTAATGTACTTCCACTTCTACATCTGGATATTCCTCTTCCACTTTTTCTGCGATCTCGTTGGCAGAATCCTCGTTCATTTCCTCGCCATAGTAAATACTTAAAATTGCAGAATCCTCATCGATCATTTCACCGATCATCTCAAGAACCGTTTTCTCCATGTCTGTGCCAACGGAAAGAATTCCCTTGTCACCGATTCCCATGTAGTCATCCTGTTTGATCTCTTTGTCATCGATCACAGTATCGCGGACTGCATAAGTCACCTGACCGGTCTTAACAAGCTGAATCTCCTCACCCATACGCTCCGCATTGTCTTCCGGTGTGCTGTCCGGAATATAATTGACAAGTGCTGTAATGCCCTGTGGAATCGTCTTGGTAGGAATTACAATAATGTTCTTATCCTCTGTCAGGGAAGCTGCCTGATTTGCTGCCATTATAATATTTTTATTATTTGGAAGAATGAAAATATTCTTTGCATTCACTTTCTCGATCGCATTGAGCATATCTTCTGTACTTGGGTTCATGGTCTGTCCACCCTCGATGATATAGTCCACGCCCAGTCCACGGAAAATCTCATTGATGCCCTCTCCGATACTTACCGAAATAAATCCCATCTCCTTTTCCTCTGCTGGAACTTCCGGCTCATTTTCCTCTGCTGCTTTGATCTCATTCTCTGCATTTGCAGTGCTCTGCATCTCTTTCTCTTTCATTGCAGAAATCTTCTCGTCACGCTCTAAACGCATGTTCTCAATAATAATAGTTGTAAGACTTCCGTAAGTAAGACCTCTCTGCATTGCCATACCCGGATCATTGGTATGTACATGTACTTTCACGATCTCATCATCTGCAACTACAACAATAGAATCACCGATGGACTCTAAATAGCTCTTGAACTCTGTCTCCTGATTCTCTGTGAACGGATGCTCTAACATGATCAAAAACTGTGTACAGTAAGTGAAGGTGATCTCCTGCTCTGCCTGTGCGTCAATATAAGAATTAGAAGTTGTACCCTGACTGCTGCTTCCTGTAGAAGCTGTCTCAATCGTATAATCCACTTCTTTGCCCATAAGAGCGTCAAATGCACCTTTTAATACCTGCATTAAGCCCTGTCCGCCGGAATCCACAACACCTGCCTGTTTTAAAACAGGAAGCATATCCGGTGTCTTGCTCAATACATGATCGCCTTCTTTGATGATCTCCTCACAGAAATATGCAAGATCATCGGTCTCTTCCCCTAATTCAGCCGCCTTGTCAGACATTCCCTTTGCAACGGTAAGGATGGTTCCCTCTTTCGGCTTCATAACTGCCTTATATGCGGTCTCTGTTGCTTTCTGGAAAGCATCCGAAATAATCTGTACATTCAGTTCATCATATTCAGCGATCACCTTTGTAAAACCACGGAATAACTGGGATAAGATAACACCTGAGTTACCTCTTGCTCCGCGTAATGATCCGGAAGAAATTGCTTTTGCCAATGAAGCCATGGTTGGATTTTCAATCGCTGCAACTTCCTTTGCTGCTGACATAATTGTCATTGACATATTGGTTCCGGTATCTCCATCCGGAACAGGGAATACATTCAGCTCATTGATCCATTCCTTCTTAGCCTCTAAGTTGTTAGCTCCTGCCAGAAACATCCTGGCAAAAAGTTCAGCATTTATTGTAGTGACTTCCACTTTTAAAATCCTCCTTAATCAATTACACGTACGCCTTCAACGTAAATGTTAATCTTCTCAATCTCCATTCCAGTGAACTCTTCCACTTTGTATCTGACTGTCTCAATCAGATTATCGGTCACTGTACTGATGCTCACACCATAAGAAACGATCACATGAAAATCGATTGTAATTTTATTATCTTCATTCACAGACACGTTAATACCATGTGTCAGGTAATCTTTCTTCAATAATTTTACCAGTCCGTCTTTCATATTGACAGCAGCCATGCCCACGATTCCGAAACACTCTACTGCAACAGAACCTGCATATAATGCAATTACTTCAGGGTCTATCGTAACCTTACCTAATTTGGTCTCCATCTGTCCATTCATACTCATTAACCATGCCTTTCTTTATATTTGTAAGAAAGCCACTGGCTGACCAGTTTTCTCTCTCACACATAATAACGCTAGTTTAGTGTCTATTATAACCGCTTTTTTCCAAAATTCATAGTCATAAATTACATTTTTTATATTTTTTTTAATTTTCACTTGCAATATCTTTTTTTTTCTGATAGAATAAATCATGTTGTGAGCCTGTTTATACATATAGGCTTAGAAAGATGCGAGGAGGTGCAAAGCAAATGGCAAATTGTGCAGTTTGTGGAAAAGGCAATCATTACGGAATTAAAGTAAGCCATTCACATAGAAGATCAAATAGAGTTTGGAAATCAAACATCAAACGTGTTAGCTGCAAAGTTAACGGAACACCTAGAAAATTATATGTATGTGCTTCCTGTTTGAGATCCGGAAAAGTTGAGAGAGCTTAGTCTTGAAACGTAGAGAACTGCAATTGCAGTTCTCTTTTTTTAATCGGAAACCTGCAACGTAACTTTCCGATTTTTAAAAATGCTCCGCAAGGATACGAATTTCAAATTATTTCATCCCATAACCGTCACTGTACACTGCTCTGTTCATGTACGGAAATCCAACGATACCGCACACTAGTACACCGAATAATAAGTTTCTGATACATTGACGCCGGATGAATTTATTATTCGGTGTACTAGCAACCACAAAAAAGATAATATCCAAGCAGGATACAGCCGATCATAATTAAAATCCCACAGAAATCGCCCGGGATCAGAAACATCGCAAGCATTCCAAGCCCAAAAAAGAATAACGCAAAGCCTATGATACGTTTCATACGGACACCAAAAAAGACATATATCACTATTAATATATGCCTTTTTGTATACTCATATCCTACTACTTTTGTATTAATTTTTTATTTTCAATATATATTACACTGTCTGCCGCCTCATCCAATTCATCACTATGCATGACAACCAATATTGTTTTTTCTCCTTTCAATTTCCGAATGTATGCCACCACATTCTCCTGTGTTTTCTTATCCAGATTTGACAAAGGTTCATCTAAAAAAAGAATCGGGCTATTCAAGCAAAAAACTCGTAACAGCGCAAGTTTTTGCTGCTGTCCGTAACTTAAATTCACAGGATTGCTTAAAATTTCCTTATCCGAAAAATCTACCTGTAATAAATGCATAAGTTCTTTATCAATAGGAATCTCATACATGTTTTTCATAAAATCTCCATCAACTGTAAAGATTGGATAGGTTAAAAATGCTGCCTCATCCATTTCATCGGTAAGTATGAACCCACCTCGTGAAAAAGATAATTTAACGTTTCCAAACAGTAAATTCAAAAACATACTTTTTCCGCTTCCATTTTCTCCCTTTATTACATATAACCCACCCTTTTTTATTTTGAGTTTATCAATATGAAACAGAAAATCTGTTTTTTCCTTTCCTTTATAGAAATCATACTTTTCTGTGAAAAAAAGATTTTCTGTATTTGTCATATATTTTTTTGTTTCTTTCGGAATCTTTGCATCATCTGATAATTTATCAATACGTGCCACATGTACCATATTTGCCCTGTATCTCATCAAAATAGCACATGCTGTAGTAATTGGATCAGAGAAATACGCCATATATTGATACATCATCAGAAATTCTCCAATCGAAATCTTTTGATTCAAAACTAAATTTCCTCCTATAAACAAAAACACCACTAAACACACCTGATCCAATATATTGGGAGCCTGTCGGCATAAACATTCTAAAAAACGATACCTTAAAACATGTTTTTCATACGGAACAATATTTTGTTTATATTCATCTGCAAAGAATTTTTCTCTATGTAACGCATTGATTCCAATTTTATTTTCGATAATATTTCGAATACCATTTAAATATCTATCCTGCTTTACCATAACATTTTTTTGCATATCAAATAGCGGTTTCGAAATATTAAGGGAAACAATTATTAAAACGATTCCATATACGATAAAAAAAATGCCCAGATAAATATTGGTCATAAAAACTACTGCAAGGATTCCACACACGTAAATAAAACAACTAATTAAATTCAGATGTATTTCTTCATATAAATCTCCATAAGCAGCACAACTGTTTGAACACACATTATAATAATATCCTTTGTCCTCATCTGCATATACAGACTGATTCATATTTAATATGTCTTTTGCCGCCTTTATCTGCAATCTAAATGTATTTTTTATTCCAATCTTAATCGGGTTGTATGTAATAAAGTAAAACTTCATTATCATCAGCAGACTTGTAACTCCGAACGTAATCATAAACCATGGCAGTATCTTTTCTTTATTATTCGCCATTAGAATATCATCTATAAGGTAACTCAGCAATTTTGGAATTAACAATGTCAAAAAAGATGTCAGTGTCATCATCAGAATTTGCAGCGGATATTTTTCTAATTCTTTTGTTTTCATTTTTCACAGGCTCCTTAAGCTTTCTGGATTTATTTAAGAAATATGTTTAATATAAGAAATCAAAATATTCTTTAATTCATATTTTTCATATGTACATGCCCCAGCTCTCAAATTGTATTGTATTATGCACCCACCCAAACATAATGGTAATATATTGCATTTTTTGCATTCTTTGCGAACAGAAAACATTTTTTTATTTTCAATATCGACATCAAAAAAATATTTTTTCTCTTGATCCATAGAGCCACTGCAAAAAGTACAGTAACCTTCTGGACTAATTGCATATGCATTTCCATATGGAAATTTGCATGGTGTACTTCTAGGAACTGGCAGTTCGAATTTTCCTTTTTGTTCAGACCATAATAATTTTATTTGATATGCCACTTCTGCATACTCTTGTACAGAAAGCATTTCAAATGAATCATCTTGATGATATTTAATTGTACGATTTGGATTAATTTCAATTCTTTCATTACCAAACTTCTCAAATATATATTTATGTAATGCTATGATTTCATCTTTATTTTCTTTGCAAATATTAGTCCGAAGCAAAACTTTTGCTTGTGAGAAATTCATTATATTCTCAATAAGTTCAATCTCCTCTTTAAAATGGAAATGGTCGGACACTCTAAGTCTATCATGTGTTTTTTCAAGTCCGTCAAACGTAAGCTGTATTGACGAAAACTTTACTTTTTGTAATAATTCTTTACTTAACATTGAACCATTAGTAGTTAAAAATGCCTTATACACAATTCCAATTTTATCTGTAATCTTTTTAATATTTTCATCCAAATAAATTAAAACAGGTATATTTAACAACGGTTCTCCACCAAAATAATGAATATTAATCCCCTCAAATATGTTATCATTTAAAATTCTGTCAATCTTTTCTATAATCATGTTTGCAACTTCTGTAGTCATCAATTTTTCATTTTTATTCTGATAACAATATACACATGAGAAATTACAATAATTAGTTAGTGCAATTGTAAGTTCTAACTCTTTCTGTCTCTTTTGAATATTATGATTTATTTCTCTTTCAAGCAATGCAATCTCATCTTCATTATCATCAACCCAAAATCGGTTTACTCTTAAATATTCTCTTTCTTCTTCCGTAAATATGTCATTGTTTATTTGTATTAAACCGTTGTTATTAGTATTAAAAATGTATTTTTGATTTTCATATTCAAATCTATAATTAAAAAGAGATTCTTTCATTTTTTTTATTGCTCCCAAAATTTTTAAGGGATTCCAATATATTAGAATCCCTTCTTTTTTATTAAAACTGTACACCATTGCAACACAAATCTATATGTTTTGAATCAGGTTTTTCTTTGATGACCTCATTTAAAATCTTCATTCTGCTACCTCCTTTTTTATTTGTTAAGCTTAAAATGTGATTATTATATCTATGTATATATCAAAAAAACACGTCAGAATTGGAAAAAATATATTTTCCAATTCTGACGTAGTTTTTTTTAATTATCAGCGTTAATATTAGTAAAAAATTTAATACACAAAGGAGAACATGTTAAATGAAAAAATTTCAAAAATTAATATTTACACTTTGTCTTACACTATTTTCACTTAATATCTTGTTATCATTTTCTTCAAAAAAATATGAAGATATTCCCTGTCCAACTCGTATCGAAAATGATGTTGATATAAATGAAATAGCCTAAACAATCTCAATATCAGACTGATAAAACCTCTGATATCCATTTTTCAGTTTTTCTGCCAAGATGTTATCCTTGCGTGCCAACGCAAGATAATACGCCTGGCGATACTGCTGTTTTCCAATATTATAATATTCTTCTTGTAATTCATTTTCATATAAATTTCTATAAATCCAGCTCATATCATTAATTGCGATACATAATTTATACCCATAATCATATTTTAAGGACAATTTTTTTACACATTCAGTCATTTTAATTGCAGCATGATACTTTTCTTTTCTTCCTAATGCATATGCCAGATTACGTAAAATTGTAATTTTTAATTGAATACATTTTTCACCACTGATATAACCATTCTGAAAACACTTCAACAGCATATTATAAATTTGGATCTCGCCCTCCGGATTGCCTGTTCTGGCATTACATGCCGCAATATTCATAAGAATAATTATTTCATGCTCTGTATAGGGATATACTTCAGCACAACTTTTATGTAAAAAAATTTTATAATCCGGTACTGTCAGCATCAATGCATGCTCCAGATATAATTTTTTTGTCTCAGCGCTTATTTTTCCATTCCCATGATCAATAATCGCTTTTATGCCCTCTACATACTGTTTATTTTCCGGTGTATCTCCAATGTTCTCCCTCACATTCCCCAAAATCGAATCAGCAAGCTGATAATCAAACTTTGCAATCGCATTTTCAATTGCAGCCACATCATCCAGCAGATCAACATCTTCCCCACTACACACTGCATAGAACTTGTCTGTGTTTCGTTCCAGACGCTCCATAATTTTTTTATAAGTGTCACCCTTTATCTTCGTTTTTCCTCTTTCAATTCTAGAAAAAGTTTCCACTGAGCAGATGCCCTCACTTATAGCTTCCTGCGAAAGTCCCACTGCTTTTCTTGTCAATCTGATAACATCATTTGCTCTGTAATTTGCCAATTTAATTTCTCCAAACAGTATTTGTAGATTTCTTCTTTTTCTTCTTTCTTCCCCATAACGCCAAAAACAACATATGCCATAAAACATTCTCTTTTACATTCATCTTGCCATTCACGATTCTTATCTATACTATTCTGGACACAACTCAACACCTGTGCTTTTAAGAAATGCAATTCGCCAACATATTGCATACTCCGACCCACTGAAATAATGTCCAATGCTCTTTCTATTGATGCTAATGCCCTATTATATTTTTCTAATGCAATCTCATATTTTACACAATCTACCAGAAGTGGAATTTCTATTTTTTCCTGTTGTTTTAAACTATAAAACTCTGTCACAAAATCCATAATTAAAAATAATTCCACTTCATTACATTCGCATTTTCGGTCATTATATGTTATATGCATACGAATCAATTCTATTTCAACAGAACTATACAACCTTCTGCTGACACAATTTTCCAATAAATAGTCTGGTATCGTATAACGTATCGCCCGCAATAGCAATGCTGAAAGTTTCTCTGTTATTTCATTTTGAGCAATTAATATCCGGCACTCCATATAACAGCAAAATTGTTCATGTACTTTTCCCTCTGCTGGCATATGTTGTCTGTATAAATTAATTTTTTCTTTTGCCTTTATATAATTTTTTTCTTCAATATTCTCATTAATTTCAATTCGCAATTGATTCAGATAATAATCTTCCGCATTTAAAATCAATTCAAAGCGTGTAACTTCACGTCCGATTCTGCCAAGCAGCATTTCACTTGTAAGCGAATCTAATTCCCTGCTTCCCTGTTCAACGCGCGACAAAGTCGACTGCGAACAAATCCCCGAGCACACATCCAATAAACTTAAGTGTTTTTTCTCTCGTGTACGATATAACAAAACACCTAATGTTTGAAAATCCATTAAAATTATTCCTCTTTATTGACAGAATCACTTAAAATCTGCTCCATCTCTTTTGCTGCTGTTTTCTTTGCAACTGAATCATCTTCTGATTCTTCCACAACATTCTCTTTCTCACCTTTTGATGTGAATTTGTTCACAAAGTCCGGCACCATATCCAGCACTTTCGTAAGTCCATCCTGATTTTTGATGTTGACAAGCTTGGTTGTTCCATTCTGGATCACTAACACAGCGCTCGGTGTGATCTTTCCGCCCATACCACCGGCACCATTGTTTTTCTTCTCCTGGCTGAACGCTCCGGCTGCCACGCCAAAGGAAACATCCACCAATGGTAAAATAATGGTATCACCGATATGGATTGCATCACCAACCACCGTTTTTGTTGTAATAAAACTGTCCATTCCCTTGAATAAAGATTCTACTGTTGTATGAAAACTATTGTCTCCCATTGTTACTGCCACCTTTCTATTTTTGTTCTATTTGTAATGATAAAATATTATGTTTTTGTCTGTCCGGTATCTTCACCGTTACTGATCTCTGCATAAACGTTTCGTTCTTCCGAAACTGTTTATCTCTTATCCAGTATTTTTTTCAAAAAACACCTCAGATCCTTATCTGCCACAATTCGAATAAACGTGATCAGCAGGAAGATCAATTGGATTCTGCCCTTCATATCATAACTGCCCCTGATATAATATGATTCAGACTCAAAATCAGGGAATATATGAAAGTCATACTGATACAAAAAAGGCATCATGCACAAAATACCTAACACCTGTCCGGTAAATGCCGGATCAGCCAACGCAAACGTCAGTTCTGTATGAATTTTCCGAAAGCCAAAATGTTTGAGCAGATACAATAATTCTTCCCACAATCGCCTCACAGCATACTGATTTTTCGTGTCCGCCACAATCTCTTTGACTTTTACCACGAACTCTTTGAAACTGATCAGCCTCTTTTGTATGCCAATGAAAAAATTCTTGATTTTTTTCATGAAGCTTTTTATTTTATCCCACATCCGCATGAAAATATTTTTTCCGGATGGTCGGGAATTTTTATCGGATGATTTTCTGTTCTGCTTACCCCTATGAGAATCTACCTCTTGATCCTGCTCTGGCTTAATCGGAGTTTTCTCCGATTTATCTTCTTCCCCGGCAGCGGAAACAAGATCAGAAACAACCTCTTCCACCCCGTCTTTTACTTTAGGAACAGCTTCCTCCTCCAGCTCTTCTTCCGATACTCTCTCTTTTTTCTTCGGACGAAAGCCAAATATCCGGACTTCGCCGTTCAAGTCCTGCTCCTGAAACGTAAAATCATATCGGAATATCGAACATAACCAGCTTATTTTGCCCTCTGCGGTAATATTGTTATCGACTGTTCCTTTCACGGAATAACGTACCGGTACAAACAATAAGACTGCCAGCAGAAAAAGTATGATTCCAAGAATCACCAGCAGCACAATCCCAATGATTTTTAAGATTGTGAGTAACACGGCGGTCATTCTGCTTTTCTCCTCCTTTTTTCCCTGAGATATGAAGCAACCTCGAATGCCCCGGTCTGGCGGTAAACTTCATCGATCACAGACGCAGCGACTTCCACTGCCTCATCATATCCTTTTGCCAATCCAATAACATATAACTGCTTCTTCGGGTAGCCCTTTTGCAGCAGTTCATGCGAAGGAATGATATCTAATAAATTCTTCTCACCTGATGCCAAAGTGATCACGTAAATATTAATCTGCCCTGCATTATGACGAATTTTCCATTTGATCTTATTTGTCTTATGTACGATGCTCTCACCTACGTATAAATCGTCATACCATTTCATGCGAATCCTCACATTAAAAGTACTTGTGGCTGCCCCACAAATTGTTTTTCTTCAACTCAAGATATTCATTATAAGCTTTCTCTAAAATCTGCTTCTCATTCGCAAATTTGAGCAGATGGTAAGCCTCATGATATTTGTAATATCCGGAATCAACAAAATATTCCTCACGCTGTGGTTTGCTGTAATAACTGTCTGCCATCATCAGATACCAGTGTACTTCCTTCTCCACGGTATCCTCCGGCACGGTAAACGTATACTGGCTCTTTCCAATATACTTAATGATACTTGCCGCCGCTCCTGTCTCTTCTAACACTTCACGAGTTGCAGTATCCCTGAATTCTTCCCCATCTTCCACAGTTCCTTTCGGAAGAACCCAGCCCTCATATTTATTCTTATAATTCTTATATAAGAGAAGTATCTTACCACGGAATATTACCACACCACCACAACTTGTTGCCTCGATCATTGCAATACCTCCTGATGTGGTTTTTTGTTATAAGTATAATACTTTTCGTTTTTTCATGCAACCAATACTGAAATATCTTTCCTGCCCCGTTTACTGATAATATGCATCAAAAATCTTTTTTGCGATTGGAACTGCATACTCACTGCCTGATCCGGAATCCTCCACGATAACCGCAACTGCGATATCTTCCTTGTCCTCACGGTGGGCATAACCCACAAACCATGCATGGGAAGCCTTTGAGGACGTTGAAAACTCTGCCGTTCCTGTTTTTCCCGCGGCAGTATAACTCTGCCCCGAGAGACGTTCTCCGGTTCCATCCTCCACAACTTCTCTCATGAAGGTCTGCATTAAAGATGCATCCTCCGTTGACAAAAGTGTTCCATATTCTGTCGGTTCATATGCATCAACCACGATACCATTATAATTTTCCGTGTGATCGATCAGATAAGGGTTCATAAGCACTCCGTCATTGGCGATTGCTGACACAACAAGCGCCATATGCATCGGTGTCACCAGCGTTTTTCCCTGCCCGATGGACGTCTCTAACACCGTAGACACATCTGCATCCGCATCCAGCGAGAAACTGCTCTTTGAGGATTCAAACCTGAGTGGAAGGCTCGTATTAAAGAGCATGCTGTCGCACAGCTCTGTAAAAGAATCCGGATTCAGAGTAAGACCTAACGATGCAAACGAAGAATTACAGGAATCGGCAAATGAGCCGATCAGATCTTCCTGTCCGTGTCGCTTGTTTTTGTAACAGTGAATGACAGAATCCCCCTCTGTGAATTTACCATTGCAGTCAAAGGAGTAATCTTCATAATCACTGTTTTCATGTACATATTCCAATGTCGTAAAAATTTTAAACACAGACCCCGGCGGATAAAGTCCCTGCGTCGCACGGTTTAGCAGCACAGAGCTCTCACTGTCTTCTGCTGTCAGTTCATCCCAGTCTTCTGCGATATTATTTGGATCGTAATCCGGTTTTGACACCATGGCAAGTATTTTCCCGGTCGATGGCTCCATCACGACAATGGCTCCATCATATTTTCCTAATGCCTCGTATGCCGTATCCTGCAGATCATAATTTAACGTTGTCACCACATTGTCACCAATGTTCTTCTCTCCCTGAAGTTCATTGACCACTTTCTCCAAAGTCATCGTGTGGGAGCGCAGCAGGTTAAAATTAGCAATCGATTCCAGTCCGGACTTTCCGTTGGTAGAGAAACCAACGACATGCGCAAACATATTGGCATACGGATAATATCTTGTCTCGGTCCCATCCGTATCTGTGATCGTTTCTGCGAGTATGCGGCCATCGGCAGAAATAATTTCGCCGCGCGTCACCTTCCTTGCAAAAAGATCCTGTCTTTTATTATAAGGACTATTGATAAAATCTTCACTTTTTACAAACTGGAAATATGCAAAATATCCCATCATGCAGACAAAAAGTACAAGAACTGCATAGGTAATGACCGTAAATTCCCGGTTGTTTTTACGAGAGTTTTTCGATGTCTGCGTTTTCGAATCCGGTTGTCTTTTTTCTGTTTTGTCTGTTTTTCCTGCTTTTAGACGCATTTATCTCTCCTTCATCCTGTCTCAAAATATACAATCCCTGAATCACTGCAAAAATGATCATAGAACTTAACAGGGAACTTCCTCCGTAACTCACAAGTGGAAGCGTCACTCCGGTAGACGGAATAAACTTTGTGACGCCTCCGATTGTCAGGAATACCTGAAATGCATAAATCGTTCCAAGTCCGAGTGCCACAAGTTTATAAAACTGATCTTTCATCTGCATCGCAATATTTAAAAACATCAGAAAGCAGCTAAAACATACCATGATCAGGCACAGTGCAAAAATACCGCCAAGTTCCTCTGAGACTGCTGAAAAAATAAAATCCTGTTTTACGACCGGTATTTTATCCGGCAGACCCTGATATAATCCCATTCCAAACCATCCGCCTGTTCCAATGGCAAACAGTGACTGCGAGATCTGGTATCCCTCCTTATCGATATATGCCAGCGGATTCTGCCATGCTCTCACCCTCACCCGGATATGGGAAAAAAGATGGTAAGCCACCACAGAAGCTGCGCTTCCGGCGGCAAGTCCGCCCGCAAAATAAAGCAGTTTTTTCGTTGCAACATAAAGCATGACCACATAAGTCACGAAAAACAACAGTGCTGCACCGAGGTCGCGGGATGCCACAAGGATCAGCACATGGATCGCAGCGATCACCGTTGTCACACACACACGTTGAAAAGAAGTATCCTGATATAACATGCCCGCCACAAAAAATACAAATAAAATTTTTACGAACTCACTCGGCTGGATCGAAATTCCTGCAATGGAGAGCGAAATTTTAGCTCCATAACTTGTATTTCCGGCGATCGTCACAACCAAAAGCGCCAGGATCCCAACGATTGCAAATAACCAGTATAATTTCCGCACAAATCCAACCCTGTTGATCAATACCGGGATGATGAGCGAAAATATCATCGACACCAGTGCTATAAAATATTGTTTTCTGGCGCTGTCAAAAGAAAGCCTTGTCAGCATGATAAACCCGATCGTCAAAAGCATGCACAGATTGTTCGTCAAAAGTCTCGATGATCTGCTGTAAAACAATTGATAACAGGTCTGTATCATCGCCAGAAGTACCGCCTGCGCCGCATAAAAAATCAGCATACTGATATCCTCCGTCACCAGATAGATCACCGCAAAGGCATCAAAGTGGATCAGAAAGATTGCTGCGCACTGTCTGCTTAAAATATGTTCTCTTTGTTCCGGTTTGATTTTCTGACGAAATGCCGCAAAGCACTCGTACGTATAAAAAGCAAACATAAAGATCATGAAATATTTTGATATTTCTATGATAAGATTCGTCATGTTTTACTCTACTCCTCTTTTATAATGACCATTGGTATACTCCCCCTGGTACACATCTGCGAGGTTTTTTCCTCCCTCATAAAATACAGTCTCATAAATCGCAAGGATCTGCCGCACTTCCTCCTCACTCTCCACCGTAAAGTTCAGTCTGAAGTTGGAAAAATCTGCTTTTTGCAGCTCCTTCCCATAGCCAAACAACATCAATGGCGTCGTATTATAAATGGTATTATAACATTCCATACAGTTATTTTTGACCGGGAAAAATTTTCCATAGCGGTCTTTTAAATATGTTACTACAGATGTCGTATCACATTTTCCGGTATTGGCATGCACACACTGCGCCGATGTCATCAACGGGAGATATCCATAAAGTACCACCTCGCTGTCTGTATTATCCCTCTTTTTCAGTTCACCACGGTTTAATTCGTAAGGCGCCGTCATACGTATCGGACAAAATTCACGCAATATTTCCTGTGCCCTGTGATTGTAAGTATATAGCCCCTGATCCAGGATCATTGGCATCTGCGGCAGATACCTGTGTACAAACCAGACTGCATCCAGACTCTTCACCACCACTCCATCCACAGAACAGCCGTTCAGTTTTTTCAGGGATCCCAGATAAAAATCTGAGGCATTTTTCCGAAAAACAGATGGAAACACATAATATGCCTTTTTCCCAGCCGCATGAATTTTTGCAGCATCCTCTTTTACTTCTTCCCACAAGTCCTTTCTTCGGTAGCAGCCCTGATCCAGATAAATATCAGAAACCAGTTCTGACTCTAAAAGCGGCTGTAACTGACATCTCTGCTCTGTCAGGGCAGACAAATATTTCTCTGATGTACCTGCTTTGCTCTCCTGTGCCTTTATTCCGGCACGATCTGCCTGTTCCACCTCCCTGCGGAACTGTTCCACACAAAGCTTTTCCAGTCCTTCTAACGCATCTCTTCTGAGCTGGTTTAAGGATTTCATCGGAAGGAAAATAGCATCTCTCATCGCAATGGTAAGCTTCTCAAACTCAAACGGTGTGTTTCCTGTTTTCTCCATGTTCTCACGTACCTTTTCCATGGATAATGGCTGCTTTAATGCAGGCTGTACCACATCACCGCATGCTATATAACGAAGATCGCCCAGTGTCACGTCCAGTATAGCAGACGAATCTTGGGATAATATTAAATTTCCATTGATTTTTTCTTTTATTTCACCACGGCAGAACTCTTCCCTTACTTTCTCCTGAAGCGCTTCATTTCCTTTTGCATGGTTTGGTTTCTGGAACGTGATCATATCTTTTCCATTATGTTTCTCATAATAACCCTTCGTAAAACCACTCCGGTTTCCAAAATCATAAAGCTTTTGCATATCCTCTTTGGATACATGATAGTCTTTCGCTCCATATTCGAAATATCGATCTATATATCTGCGATAGACAGACACAACACCGGCAGCATATTCTGCCTGTTTCATTCTGCCTTCGATTTTAAACGAGAAAATACCGCTCTCTGCAAGCTTTGGGATATCCTCGATCGTGCAGAGATCTTTCGGGCTTAACACAAATGGCTCACAGGCAATTTTTTTCCGCTTCGCATCGTAAACTTCATAGGGAAGCCTGCATGGCTGCGCACATCTGCCGCGGTTTCCACTCCTGCCTCCAAGCATACTGCTGAGCAGACACTGTCCGGAATAACAGTAACACAATGCTCCATGCACAAAACTTTCGATCTCGATATCCACATGATCGGCAATATCCCTGATCTCCGCAAACGACATCTCACGCGCTGTCACGACTCTTGTTGCGCCAAGCTCTTTCATCATTTCTGCGCCATAGCGGTTACAGATAGTCATCTGGGTGCTTGTGTGAATATCCATTTTGGGAAAATACTCACGGATAAACTGAAAAGCCCCCATATCCTGCACGATCACGGCATCTAATCCCTGCTCATAATATGGGCGCAGATAGTCATATAACTGCGCTTCTAACTCTTCTTCTTTCAACAGCGTATTTACGGTAAGATAAAGTTGTTTTCCATGAATATGTGCTTCGTCAATTGCACGCAGCAGTTCTTCCTCGGAAAAATTATTGGCATACGCTCTGGCACCGAACTGTCCGCCACCTACGTACACAGCGTCTGCCCCTGCATTTAGTACCGCCCTGAAAATATCATACGAACCGGCCGGTGCTAATAATTCTAACTGGTTTTTTTTCATCTTTTCACCTGTTTATTTTCAAACCTGAACATTGTCTATAAGGAAAAAGGGACGATAAAATCGTCCCCGTATCTATTCTTCTTTTTTTGCGTTCTTTTCTTCTCCGTGCTTCTTTGTACCAGGAACTTTTCCAAGCAGGGCATCCTCTAAAGAAGCCTCCAGTTTTGTTTTGTTTAGCAGAAGTTCTTTGTTCGCAGCCTCTAATTTGGCTTTGCCCAACAGAAGTTCTTTATTCTCAGCCTGCAATTCTGTCAGAGTCTTCTCATCGCTCTCGGTTTTGATCTGGTTTGAGATCAGATCATGCTTCAGATTGTAAATCTCACGATCCTTCATCTCAATATCCTGTTCTAACTTCTCCACCTGTGCTTTTGCCTTAAAATAATCATCCGCAATATTCAGCTGTAACAGAGTTGCTTTCATATCCGTCGGAAATCTCCGATAGTCTTCCATGGAATCAAACTCATTGATTTTATTGTTGATATAAGCTGCTACCTTCTGCAGATATTCTTCTCCCTCATAGCCGCTTAAAGTATAAACTTTACCGCCAATGATCACTTCAGCACTGGACTTCTCAGACATAACGATCTCCTCCCGGCAGGCTTTTGCCTTTCCCAATATACGTACAAGCTATAGTATATGTTATATATTATATAAGCAAGATATTGTAAAAGCAATAACAACTTGCACTATTTTTCAATTCCAAAATGCTGATAGGCAAGATCTGTTACCATTCTGCCCTTTGGTGTCCGGATCACAAAACCATTCTGGACAAGATACGGCTCGTAGACATCTTCGATCGTTCCGGAATCCTCCCCGATGGAAGCTGCCAGTGTATCCAGTCCCACCGGTCCTCCCTGAAACTTTTCAATAATTGTCATCAGGATATTCCTGTCATTCTGATCAAGACCAAACTTGTCGACTTCCAAAAGATCTAACGCAAAAGAAGCAACATCTTTTGTGATCTTTCCGTCATATTTCACTTCCGCAAAATCTCTGACGCGTTTTAACAGCCGATTTGCAAGACGAGGTGTTCCTCTTGATCTTCTCGCAAGCTCGTAGGCTCCATCCTCGTCAATCTCAACACCTAACTTCTCTGCCGAATGGATAATAATGGTTTTCAATTCATCCACCGTGTAAAATTCAAGATGATGGATCACACCAAACCTGTCCCGGAGCGGTGCAGACAAAAGACCTGCCCTTGTCGTTGCCCCTACCAGTGTAAACTTCGGAAGGTCAAGACGGATGGAACGTGCGGTAGCCCCTTTTCCGATCATAATATCGATCACGTAATCCTCCATAGCCGGATAGAGCACCTCTTCCACCTGACGGTTCAAGCGATGAATCTCATCCACGAACAGAATATCCCCCTCCTGCAAATTACTTAAGATTGCCGCCATCTCACCCGGCTTTCCAATTGCAGGTCCCGAAGTGATCTTCATGTGAGTTCCCATCTCATTTGCAATAATGCCCGCCAACGTTGTCTTGCCAAGTCCCGGAGGTCCAAAAAACAGGACATGATCTAAAGACTCTCCACGCTGTTTTGCCGCTTCGATATAAACCTTTAAATTCTTCTTGGCTTTCTGCTGTCCAATGTAATCATCTAACGTCTGCGGTCTTAGATTTTTTTCAATTTTAATATCCTCATCCTGAACCTGAGTGGAAATTACTCTCTTTTCCATGTTACCTGTCCTTTTTTACATAAAAGCCATATTTTTCAATGCAGCCTTTAAGATGTCTTCCACATCGGTATCACCTGTAATCTCAATACCGTTTAATGCTTTTAATGCCTCTGAGGAGGAATAACCCAGCGCAACCAGTGCCTCGATAGCCTCATTCTTGGCTCCTTTGGCTTTGTTTTGAACCGGGTTGTCATTCTTCGCTAACTTCTGTTCAAACGCATCCTCAAGGCTCAATTTATCTTTTAATTCCAGAATCAGACGCTGTGCCGTCTTTGCTCCGACACCCGGTGCTTTTGCGATTGCCTTTGCATCATCGCCAAGCACAGCAAACCGGAGGTCATCTGTCGTCATGACAGAGAGGATCGCAAGTGCGCCCTTCGGTCCGATCCCGCTCACTCCAAGCAGGAGTCTGAACACAAACAGATCATCCTTGGTGAGAAAACCAAATAAGATCATCGCATCCTCCCGCACATGCAGATAAGTATAAACTTTTACCTCTTCCCCCATGGACGGAAGATACTGAAAGGTCTGACCGGTCGTAAAGATCTGATACCCGATCCCGCCAGCCTCGACCACGATATAATCTTCACCTGTCTCTTCTAATGTTCCTTTTATATATGCATACATCCTTTTTTATCCTGCTTTCACGAGTCATTAAGCAAGTCTGCCAATGTAATAGAATCCTTTACATTCCTCAAGCACGACATTCTGGATCGTTCCGATCATGTCCGCCGTTCCCGGGAAATGTACCGTTGAATTATTAGTCAGTTTTCCGGTGACAAGAGATGCATCCTGTCCGTTCACTTCCTCAACTAATACCGGAAGTGTCTGACCTGTAAGTTCTCCCGCCTTCTCAGCAGAAATTGTCTGAACCTCATGCAGCAGACGGTCAAATCGTTCCTTGATCACCTCTTCCGGAATCTGGTCATCCATTGTCGCTGCCGGTGTTCCGGTCCTCTTGGAATATATAAACGTAAACGCACTGTCATAGCGGACTCTGCGCACAACATCCATCGTCTCCTCAAAATCTTCCTCGGTCTCTCCCGGGAAACCTACGATAATATCGGTTGTAAGTGCAATATCCGGCACTGCCGCCCTGATCTTATCCACTAATTCCAGATAATGTTCCTTGTCATAATGACGGTTCATGATTTTTAAAATGCGGCTGCTTCCAGACTGCAATGGCAAATGAAGGTGATTGCAGATTTTTTGGGAATTCTTCATCACTTCGATCAGTTCATCCGATAAATCCTTCGGATGGGAAGTCATAAACCGGATACGCTCCAGTCCCTCGATCTTTTCAATCTCCTGCAAAAGCTGTGCAAACGTCATCGGATGTTCCAGATTCCTGCCATAAGAATTGACATTCTGTCCCAGCAGCATCACTTCCACAACGCCGTCCTGCACTAAATGTTCGATCTCACGCACGATCTCTTTCGGCTCACGGCTTCGCTCACGTCCACGCACGTAAGGAACGATACAGTAGCTACAGAAATTATTGCAGCCAAACATGATATTCACACCGGATTTAAAGGAATACTTCCGCTCTACCGGAAGGTCTTCCACGATCTTGTCAGTATCTTTCCAGATATCAATGGTCATGGAATCAGACTCCAGTGCTGTCACGATCAGTTCTGCAAATTTATAAATATTATGTGTTCCAAAAATCAGATCCACAAACCGGTAACTGTTCTGTATCTTTTCAACAACGGTCGGCTCCTGCATCATACATCCACAGAGCCCGATCATCATATATGGGTTCTTTTTCTTAAAGCCTTGTAAATAGCCAAGTCTGCCATAAACTTTGTTGTTGGCATTCTCACGAACGGTACAGGTATTATAAATGACAAAATCAGCCTTTTCATCCGGTGCTTCCACATAACCGATCTGTTCCAGGATACCAACTAATTTCTCGGAATCCCTGGCATTCATCTGGCACCCGAACGTCGTCACGCAGAATGTGAGCGGCGCTCCCTTCTGCTCTGCTAATTCTGCAACATATTTTTTTGCAATATCCATGAAATAATACTGTCTTGCCGGCTCCTCGGAAGGAATCTGCTTTTTATCAATAATGGTAATGTTTCTCTTTTCTTTCATTGTATTATCCTATCTTTTCTTAAATTATAGCATACTTTTATCGCTTCTGCAAACATATGTTCTGTTTTTTTATAGAACATACCGCAAGTCAGTATTTTATCATTTATTTCCGGATCTGTCCATTCCCGTAAATAATATATTTTGTGCTGGTCAGGGCGATCAGTCCCATCGGTCCTCTCGCATGGAGCTTCTGTGTGGAAATTCCAATCTCCGCACCAAATCCGAACTCAAATCCGTCCGTAAAACGTGTCGAGGCATTCACATAAACACATGCTGCATCAATCTCATTTAAGAACTTCTCCGCATTGGAATAATTGTTTGTGATGATTGCCTCGGAATGGCCTGTGTTGTATTGATTGATATGGGCAATGGCCTCATCAATGGAGGAAACTGTCTTCGCAGAAAGTTTGTAATCCAAATACTCTCTCCCCCAGTCTTCCTCAGTTGCAGGAACAAGCAATTCCCTTTTCATGCAGCCTTCACCTGCAATCTGCATCACTTTTTCGTCTCCATGGACTTCCACGTTCTTCTCTGCGAGGCGCTTCATTAATTCCGGCAGAAATGTATCTGCAATTTTTTCATGGATGACAAGCGATTCACATGCATTGCACACACCAATCCTCTGTGTCTTGGCATTTAATATAATATCCATTGCCATATCAAAATCCGCAGTCTCATCCACAAAAATATGACAATTTCCGGTTCCTGTTTCAATGACCGGGATTGTTGCCTGATTTACAACAGCTTTGATCAGCCCTGCTCCGCCTCTTGGAATCAGTACATCCACATATTCATTCATTTTCATAAAGGCTGCTGCTGTCTCTCTCGATGTATCCTCGATCAAAGCAATTGCCTGCTCTGGAAGTCCCTCTTTTACAAGTGCTTTGCGGATTGTCTCCACGATTGCAATATTGGAATGAATCGCATCACTGCCACCCTTTAAAATCACAACATTTCCAGTCTTAAAGCAAAGGGCAAATGCATCAGCCGTCACGTTTGGTCTTGCCTCATAAATAATTCCGACAACGCCAAGCGGTACTCGTTTCTGACCAATCATAAGTCCGTTTGGTCTTTTTTTCATTCCCAGGACCTCCCCGATCGGATCATCCAGCGCTGCAACCTGCCGCAGTCCTTCCGCCATCTGCGCAATCCGCACTTCTGTCAGGAGCAGACGATCAAGCAGCCCTTCCGGCATATGATTTTTCTTACCATTCTCAATATCAATTTTGTTGGCATCCAAAATGGAATTTTGTTCTTTCACTAAAAAATCTGCTACTGCAAGAAGTGCCTGATTTTTCGTGTTTGTATCAAGTATTCCAATTTTTGGTGCAATTGCTTTTGCCTGTTTACAAATTTCCAATAATTCCATTCTATACTCCCTTTCCCAATCTGTTTTTAACTTAAGTGTAATCCACTTACAAAGCCATCCTTTAGCTTTCAAGTAAGGCTTCACTGCCCCAAAAGCATTGGATGACTTCCCTTTCTGTATAAATATCATGCATATAGATGTCGTGTTGATCTGTTGGCAGTGTTTCTTCTAACTGATGCTCATAACAGACTGCATATCGCCTCAGTCTTGGGTATTTTGCAAAAAAGCGGTCATAATAACCCTTTCCATACCCATAACGGCTGCCGTCCCTGCCAAATACACTTCCCGGAACAATGACTGGTTGCTGTAGCGGATCTGCTTTTTCACTGCCCCTGACCGGTTCCATCACATGAAATGTGCCCTCTTCCAACTGCTTCAAAGAATCAATATAGAAAAAATCCATCTGATTTTCCTCTTTCGTCCTTGGAAGGGCGATCCGTTTTCCATCTGCCCATGCCTGTAAAAACAATGCATGGCAATCCACTTCGTTCCCTAACGGATAATAAGCAAAAATTTCTTTCGTATCTTTATACCATTCCGATTGCAGCAGACGCTTTACAATGGTGCTGCTTTTCTCTGCCACTTCTCCCGGCAGCATGGCATTTCGTATTGCAAGATGCTCTTTACGAAAGTTTCTTTGGTTTATTTCCATATTTTTCACCAAGGTTTTCGATCGTTCCATCCTCATTTTGAATGTCAATATTGTTCAACTGTGCTGTCAGGTTTTTCTTCACATCCGCCACAAATTCCTTGCGCAGCAGTGTCTGTTCCTTCTTCTCTGCCTCGGTCAGTCCTTCGGCTTTTGATTTTCTGTATAATTCATTAATTCTGTCGATTTTTGACTGTTCCATTATCCTATTGTCTCCATAATAAAATCTGCGATATGAAAGCTTTCACTCTTATCGGCTTTAAAAATTGTTCCTGTGAAATCATCATCAATGATATGATGTAAAATGCATACATCTGCACCATTTGCGATCACCATATCCGCGCCGGAAAGCGTTGCGATCTTTGCTGCGGTGAGTTTTGTCGCCATGCCGCCGGTTCCGACATCACTTCCGGTAGAACCTTTTGCCATTCCAAGCAGTTTTGCATCAATTTTATCAACCACTTTGATCAGTTTTGCCTCCGGATTTTTATGCGGATCATCCGTAAACAGTCCATCAATATCCGATAATAAAATCAGAAGATCTGCCCCTACCAGCGAAGAAACGATAGCCGACAATGTATCATTGTCACCAAACTGCATTTCATAAGTAGAAACCGTATCATTTTCATTTACGATTGGGATCACTCCAAGCCGAAATAACTCTTCAAATGTGTTTTTGGCATTTTTCCTCGACACCGGGTTTACCATTGTATTTTTTGTCATCAGGATCTGTCCTGCGATCTGGTTATACTCTGCAAACATTCTCTGATATGTCATCATGAGTCTTGCCTGACCAACCGCCGCACATGCCTGTTTTGTTGAAATATCCTTCGGTCTCTCATTCAGACCGATTGTCTGACGTCCCACTGCGATCGCACCGGAACTTACCAGACATACATCCATTCCGCGGTTTCTCATGTCGCAAAGCTCGCGCACAAGATGCTCTAGCTTCGTAAAATTCAGATTTCCGGTCTCTCCCCTGTTTAAAGAAGAGGAACCGATTTTTACAACTACTCTTTTTTTCTTAGTAAAATCAAATTCTTTCTCGTTCATGTTGCCCCTTTTGATGCATCTGTTCTTTGTGTCATTGACTATATCTATGATCCAGCCGATCATGATATAGGTAAAATTTTGAGCTATTTACCACTTTATCATATCTTAATCCAAATATCAAAAAACTTTTTATTCTTTTTTCTTCTTCCGCTTCTTCCTGATCGATCTCACCACAATGACCACAACTGCTGCGATCACTACCCACACAAAAATGATCGGCAGGGATCCTAAAAATCCTATGACGAAACTGCGGATACCACGGCCTACCTGATATAAGCTGTCGCCAAACCGGTCTTTTATCTCTGCAAAAAAGCTTTTCTCTCCGGTTTCCGTAATACGCTCTACTTCATCCACATCCACATTCACTGTACTGTAATCAATCTGATTGTCGAGCATCCGAAGCTGGCTTCCATAATTTTCCAATTCATACCGCACCTCTGATAATTTACTTTCTATAGCCAGAAGATCCTCCATGTTTTCCGCACTGGAAAGTAATTCCATCAGGCGTTCCTGCTCTGTCTCCAATGCTTTTTTGCGGCTCTCCACATCCACATACTGTAAGGTCACATCCTCGACAGATTCATTTTTCTGCGTTACATTACCAATCTCGCTCACCACATCTACAAACTGATTTAATTCTGCGGTTGGGATTCTTATCGTATAACTTGCATATCTGGTATTGTTATAATAATAACTATGTCCACTCACTGAAGAATTTTCAATATAGCCGCCCAGCTCGGCTGTTTTCTCGCTTAAATTGCTGAGCACAGAGTCAAACTCTGTCGTCTGCAAAGACAGATAAACGGTGCGGATCAATTTCCGTCCGGCGGCCACCTGTCCATCCAGCCCATTTTCTGATGTGATTCCTTCCTCTGCTGCTATTTCCCCCTCATTTTTATAATCCTCGTTCTCAATAGCGGCATTCATACTGCTTTCCCCGGATGCAAAATCCGACATGGTCTCCATGCTCTTACTGCCACATCCGGCTGCAACAGACAGCATAAAGACCACGCATAAAACTATCCAACACTTTTTCTTCATCGAACCCCTCCTTTTCCCATGCCAGACGGAACCTGTCATGCCTCTCTGGCAAAAACATATGATATTCTTTATTTTACTATATCCCTGACAAAAAATCGACACTTTTGCATAAAAATACGCCTGTACCGGCATGATTGTCGATACAGACGCATTCAGCTCTGAGACTTATGATAGGTCCCACATTTTATTTTTTATCCTGTGTTCCTGCTCACTGCTCTTAAGGTCTTACAAAATGATCTTCTTCGGACACTTCTCAGCACAGAGACCACATTTTGTACATTTTTCCTGATCAATGTATGCAACATTATCCACTACGTGAACTGCATCAGATGGGCAGTTTTTCTCACATAAGTGACAGGCAATACATCCAACAGAACATGCCTTCATAACATCTTTACCTTTGTCTTTGGAGCTGCACTGTACGATATGTTTTGCGCTCACTGGTAAAAGCTCGATCAGATGTTTTGGACATGCAGCAACACATTTGCCACATGCTTTACATGCATCCTTGTCAACAACTGCAACACCGTCTACGACATGGATCGCATCGAATGGACATGCTTTCACACAGTTACCAAATCCAAGACATCCGTAGTTGCAGGATTTTGGTCCACCATTTGGAACAAATGCCATAGCGGCACAATCCTGAACTCCTGTGTACTCATAGTCCTGATTTGCTTTTTCACAGGTTCCGGCACATTTTACAAATGCTGCTTTGCGCTCGCCTTCCTCTGCTTTGACACCCATGATCTCACCAATCTTGGCTGCAACAGGTGCTCCACCAACCGGACACTGATTGACTGGAGCTTCCCCTTTTACGATAGCGGCTGCAAGTCCGGAACATCCGGCATATCCACAACCACCACAGTTATTTCCAGGAAGAGCCTCTGTAACGGCTACTTCTCTCTCATCTACTTCTACTTTGAATTTTTCTCCGGAAACACCAAGGAAAAATCCAATTAAAATACCAACACCGCCGACTACAACGGCTGCAAAAATAATTGCTGTAATGTTCATCGTCTTTTTCCTCCTAAATCATTCCTGAGAATCCCATAAATGCGATTGACATCAGACATGCTGTAATTAATACGATCGCTGTTCCCTGGAAAGGCTTTGGAATATCATTGTATTCAATCTTCTCACGAAGTCCAGCCATAATTACGATTGCGATCAGGAAACCAAATGCAGTTGCAAAACCATTTACAACACCCTGAAGAATGTTATATTCTTTGGTAACGTTTGTAAGTGCAACACCTAATACGGCACAGTTTGTTGTGATCAGTGGTAAGTACACACCCAAGCTCTTGTATAAAGCTGGCATGGATTTCTTTAAGAACATCTCTACAAACTGTACTAATGCTGCGATAACAAGAATGAATACGATTGTCTGTAAATAAGTAAGGTCAATACCTTTGCTTAACAAATATTCATTTGCAAGAATATATTTATAAATCAATCCGGTTACAAAAGATGAAATTGTAATAACGAATACAACTGCGCCACCCATTCCGGCTGCGGTCTCAGTTTTCTTGGATACACCTAAGAATGGACAGATACCAAGGAACTGGCTTAATACAACGTTATTTACAATCGCAGATCCGACTGCAATTAAAATTAATTCTTTCATCTGTATCTATCCTCCTACTCTGTTTTCTCAGCAGCTGCTGATTCCGGTTTTTTACCGGTACATGTTGCAGACATTCCACATCCTGCACAATCACCAGTGATACATCCGGATGGTTTTGCAAGTGGTTTGCCTTTTGCTTCCATCTTAGCTCTTACAATATTCATAACAGCAACCAGACATGCAAGTACAAGGAATGCACCAGGTGCCATAACGAAGATTGTGATCGGTGTGAACCAGCTTAAAGAAAGAACCTGTGCGCCAAAAATCTGTCCTGCACCGAGTAATTCACGGAACAGACCGATCAGTGTCAGACCAAGTGTAAATCCAAGCCCCATACCAAGTCCATCGAAGATAGAAGGAACAACCGGATTCTTGGAGGCATAGCTTTCCGCACGTCCTAAGATGATACAGTTTACAACGATCAGAGGAATATACACACCCAAAGAGTCAGAAAGACTTGGTGTATAAGCCTGCATCATAAACTGTACAACTGTAACGAGTGAAGCAACAATCACAATGTAAGCCGGCATACGCACACCGTTTGGAATGACCTTACGGAACGCTGAGATCAATAAGTTGGACAATACCAATACTACAGTTGTAGAAAGTCCCATACCAAGTCCGTTGATAGCAGATGATGTAACCGCCAAAGTAGGACACATTCCAAGCATCAGAACGAAGGTCGGGTTTTCTTTGATAATACCGTTATATAAACGTTCTACATTTTTGTTCATTAGTTTGTACCTCCTAATACATTCTGGAAGTATGCGATGCAGGCATTCACACCGTTTGCCATAGCTTTGGATGTGATCGTTGCACCTGAGATAGATTCGATCTCACTGTCAGAAGAAGGTGCTGCTTTTACAACAGTGAAAGAATCAACGTTCTTTCCTTCGAACTGGCTATAGAAAGCTTCTTCCTGTGCTTTCATACCAAGTCCAGGTGTTTCTGCGATATTTGTAATAGAATAGCCATTTACAGTGCCATCATTCTGGATACCAACAGAGAAGGTAATGCTTGCCTGGCTGGCGTCTTTTGCTGTAACGGTCAAAACATAACCGATCACATTGCCGCTTGCATCGAGTGCTGTATTCACACTGTCGATCTGGTCAGAAAAACCTTTTTCTGTCATGAGTGCTGCTGCTGCGTCTGCATCAAAATCACTGTATTCTTCGAAGGATGCTGCATCTTCAAATACCTGTTTGTAGGCAGCCTGTGTTTTTTCGTAATTTACCTGATCAATGGAAGGTTTGGTAATTCCATAGACAACTCCGAGGATCAAACCAAGAACGACTGTAAATGCGAATAAAACCAAAGCGTCATGTACGATCTTTTTATTCATAATTTACTTTGCCTCCTTTTCAGGTTTTGTTTTCACAACACCAAAAGCGTTTGGTACTGTGTATTTCTCGATCATAGGAACTAAGAGGTTGCTTAAGATAATTGCAAAGGAAACTCCTTCTGCATTGGCTCCGAAGCAACGGAACAGTCCTGTGAAAATACCACAGCAGATACCAAAAATGATCTGTCCTCTTGGTGTGATTGGAGATGTAACATAGTCTGTCGCCATGAAGAATGCACCAAGCATTAATCCACCGCCGCAGAGCTGTGCTGTCACATAGTTCATGTCAAATCCATGTCCACCAAACAGCAGAATGAATACAACAAATGTAATAATATAGGAAGCCGGGATTCTAAGGTCGATAACGCCCATTAAAATCAGGAAAATAGCTCCAATTAAAATTGCGATTGCAGATGTCTCACCGATCGTACCTGCTGTCTTACCGATCAGCATGCTCATGGTGTTCACTGCTTCCCCATTTCTCATCTGTGCAAGTGGTGTTGCTCCTGAGTATGCGCCTACAGTGAAGTTTGTCATATCCGCTGCAAATGCGATCAGTAAGAAACATCTTGCTCCGAGAGCCGGGTTCATGAAGTTCTGTCCAAGTCCACCGAACATCATCTTAACAATGACGATTGCGAACACACCGCCGATGACTGCTTCCCACCAAGGAAGGGATGCCGGAAGGTTTAATGCAAGAAGTAAACCTGTTACAACGGCACTTAAATCATTGATGCTGTTCTTTTTATGTACGATCTTGTTGAAGATCCATTCGGAAGCTACACAGCTTGCGATAGTTACTAAAATTAAAATTAACGCTCTGATACCAAAGTTATAAATACCAAACAAACTGGTTGGCAGTAATGCCATGATCACATAAAGCATAATTTTGCTTGTTGTGTCTTTCGAGCGTACGTGTGGTGATGATGAAACATGATATAAATCACTCACGGGATCCACCTCTTTCTTCGTATTTTTTTCACAATAAAATCTTATAAAACTCTCTTTATTGTCTGTTTATTTTTTTCTCTTTGCTGCAAGAACCTGTTTTTTCATGGTCTTGATGGACTGTGCCAACTGACGTTTTGCAGGACATGCGAAACTACAGCTTCCGCACTCGATACATTCCAGTCCATGCCATTTTTCAAACTCATCTGCTACACCATGATCTGCCATCTTTGCAAGTCTGGATGGGATCAACTGTTCCGGACACGCTTCCACGCAACGTCCACAGTTAATACATGGAGATGGTTCTGCTTTTGCAACTTCATCCTCTGCCAAACACAACAGGGAAGAAGATGTCTTGGTTGTCGGGATATCTAAGGAGAACATAGAGAATCCCATCATAGGTCCACCGGAGATAATCTTCTCTGGCTGTACTTTGAATCCACCGGCAGCTTCTACTAATTCTGCATAGTTGGTTCCAATGTAATATAAGAAGTTTCCAGGATTTGCAACCGCATCACCTGTGATTGTTGATACACGGTTCATAACTGGTTTTCCTAATTTTACTGCGTTGTAGATTGCAATGATTGTCTCTACGTTATCTACGATACATCCTGCATCAGCAGGTAACATTTTGGAGTTGATTGCTCTTCCTGTAACAGCGTAGATCAACTGACGCTCACCACCCTGTGGGTACTTTGTCTGTAATGGACAGACTTCCATACGTGGTTCGTCTTTGGTTAACTCCTGTAATTTTGCGATACAGTCCGGTTTATTATTTTCAACACCGAACACACCTTTTGCTTTATCAAAGATCTGTAAAATAATCTTCATTCCGGCAACTAACTCTTCCGGATTTTCAAGCATTCTGCGATAGTCAGCCGTCAGATATGGCTCACACTCTGCGCAGTTTGCGATAATGTACTCAATCTTCTCCGGCTCCTTTGGAGAGAGTTTTACATGAGTTGGGAAACCGGCACCACCCATTCCGACAACGCCTGCTTCTTTTACTTTGTTAATGATTTCTTCCTTGGAAAGAGCTGTCACATCCTCACATGGAGTGAACTCAGCTTCCTTATACTCTCCATCATTCTCAATGACAATGGAATTCACCATATCTCCAACCGCTACACGGCGTGGTTCAATGGCTTTTACGGTACCGGATACAGATGCGTAGATTGGAGAAGAAACAAAACCTCCTGCTTCTGCAATCTTCTGACCTCTTAATACGGTATCACCTTTCGCTACAATTGGATTTGCTGGTGCGCCGATATGCTGGGATACCGGATAAACCAGATCGCCCTTAGGTAAAACTTCCTTGATTGGCTGATCTTTTGCCAGTTCCTTTCCTTCATAAGGATGGACGCCACCTTTAAATGTCTTTAAACCCATTTTTGTGCCCCGCTTTCTCTTATTTAGTATTATATTTTGCGCTAGAATCACAAAATATCATCAGCATGATTATAACACAGCTCTCTCAGATGAAATATGTTTTTTTTGTATTTTTTTTAGAACCTTTTGACAAGTTTTTAACAATAATATACATATTTTTTAGAATATATAAATAATTTTTACATAATAAAATCTATGTATTCTTTTCGCCGGATATGGTAAACTGTGGTGGAAAACACGATAAAGGAAACGATATACCTATGAAAATCTGGAACAAAACACACCATCTTACCGATACAAATTTAATTTTAAATGAAACATTCACAGAAGACGCATTTTTCTTTGATATTGAAACGACCGGTTTCTCTCCCGCCTATACTTTCCTCTACCTGATAGGCTGTGCGCACCGTGTGGGTGACAATTTTATCATCACACAGTATTTCGCCGAGACAAAAGAGGAGGAAGGCGCGATTCTCTCTGCCTTTCTGCAGGAACTCTGCCACTATCAGACCGTCATCTCCTTCAACGGACTTGGATTTGATATTCCTTATTTAAAAAAGAAATGTGAAAAATATGGTCTTACACACCCTTTTGACGAAAAAGACTATCTTGATATTTATAAAGAAGTTTCTGGCTTAAAATTTTTGCTCAAACTGCCAGACTACAAACAGAAAACCATAGAACGTTTCCTCGGTCTCTCCAGAAATGATACTTTTTCCGGAGGTGAACTGATCGAAGTTTACCAGAATTATTTAAAAACTCCCGATGAGCAGGCAATGTTCTTTCTGAAACAGCACAATTACGAAGATGTGCTTGGCATGACCGGACTGATTACCATCCGCAGTTACAGAAAGCTTTTTGACGGGGCTTTTACTGTGAATTCGACAGAAACAAATATTTACAAAGACCGCAATGGCATCCCTCAGAAGGAGCTGATCCTCACGCTGCAAAACCAATACCCGATCCCACAGCGTGTCTCCTGCCAGACGGATGCATTTTATCTGATCTGTGATGGCATGCAGTCCAAATTGCGGATTCATCTGTTTGAGGGCACATTGAAGTTTTTCTTCGATCACCCGGAAGATTACTACTATCTTCCGGCAGAAGATATGGCAATCCACAAAAGTGTCGCCACCTATGTAGACAAAGATTTCCGTAAAAAAGCAACTGCCGACAACTGTTACACAAAAAAAGACGCTATCTTTGTTCCACAATACGAAACATTGATCACGCCTTTTTTCAAAGAATCAAGCAAGGACAAGCTCACTTATTTTGAACTGACCCGGGAGTTTCTGGATTCTGATTCTCTTCTGCGCCAGTATACCAGTCATGTTTTCCGCCATTTTCTTGCCGCAAAACATTAGCTTTGCTCTGCAATACAGAAAAAGACGAAAAAACCTTTTGTGATGGTTTTTTCGCCTTTGTAATTCTATTATTCTTTTTCAAAGAAGAAAGATTTATCCCGGACAAATCCAAGTTCCTTATAATTCATAATCTGTTCTGTGCTTCCGATAAAGAGAACTCCTCCCTTTGTCATGCACTGATTGAACTTTTTATAAATCTCATCCTTGGCTTCCTCGGTAAAGTAGATCACAACATTTCTACATACAATCAGATTACAGCCAGTCGGATATGGATCTTTCAGCAGATTGTGTTCTTTGAATTCCACCCTACGTTTGATCTCATCTGAGATCTGATAGGATGTTCCAATTTTCTTAAAGTACTTATCCTTTAGATCCTTTGGAACATTCGCAATACTCTTCTCATTGTAGAGTCCCATTCTTGCTTTATCCAAAACCTGCTTGTCAATATCTGTAGCAATTACTTTGATATTAGCAAGTGGTATCTGTCTCGACAACGCCATAACTAGAGAATATGGTTCGTCTCCGGTAGAACATGCTGCACTCCAGACTTTCAGATTCTTTCCATAGGTTTTGATCAGTTTTGGGAATACCTCACCCTCTAAGATCTTCCACTGCTCCGGATTACGATAAAATTCAGAGACATTGATGGTCAAAAAGTTGACGAACTGTTCGAATTTTTCCTTATCCTTTTTGATCAGGTCCACATATGCATCATAGGAAGTGATCCCATTCTTATTAATAAGCGTATCTATTCTACGACGCATCTGTTTTTCCTTATAACAGTTCAGATCGATCTTAGTTAACGCATATACATCTTTTTTGAATTTTTCATAATTATCAAGCATATTATTCCTCTGTATGAACTTCAGCAGCTTCTACAGCATCCTCTTCCGGTGCCTCTAAGGCTTTGATTGATAAGCTGATCTTCTTGTCATCTTCATTGAAATCTACCACTTTTGCTTCGATTTCCTGTCCGATCTTTAATACATCAGCCGGTTTTTCTACATGATCCTTGGAGATCTGGGAAACATGAAGTAATGCATCAACACCTGGAGCAAGCTCAACGAATGCACCAAAATCTGTCATTCTTGCAACTTTTCCTTTTACAATATTGCCAACTGCAAACTTCTCTGCTGCTCCGTTCCATGGATTCTCAGAAGGGAATTTCATGCTGAGTGCGATCTTTGTATCGTTGATATCTTTGATGAATACTTTTACAGTATCTCCAACATTAAATACTTTCTTAGGACTTTCTACTCTGCCCCAGGACATCTCAGAAATATGAAGTAATCCGTCTGCTCCGCCTAAATCAATGAATGCACCGAAGTCTGTTACATTCTTAACAGTTCCTTCCATGACATCACCGACTTTGATCTTTGCAAACAGTTCTTTCTGCTGCTCTAATTTCTTCTCAACTAATAACTGTTTTCTGTCACCGATGATTCTTCTGCGTTTTGGATTGAACTCGCTGATCACAAACTGGATCTCCTGATCTTTGTATTTGGAAAGATCTTTCTCATAAGAATCAGATACAAGGCTTGCCGGGATGAATACTCTTGTCTCATCAACAACAACACATAAACCGCCATCTAATACCTGAGAAACTTTTGCTGTTAAAACTTCTTTGTTCTCGAAAGCTTCCTCTAATCTCTTGCTTCCTTTTTCAGCAGCGAGACGTTTGTAAGTTAAGAGAACCTGTCCCTCGCCATCGTTTACTTTTAATACTTTTGCTTCCATTGTATCACCAACAGAAACCATAGTTGTAAGATCTGCGTTAGACTCGTTTGTATACTCATTGCGAGTGATGATTCCGTCTGATTTGTATCCGATATTTAAAACGATCTCATCAGGTTTCACATCGATAACGGTACCTTCAACTACCTCTCCATTTCTTATTGTTTTAAATGATTCCTCCAACATTTGTTCAAAACTCATTTCTGACATTCTTTTGAACCTCCTCAATAATATTGTTTGGGGTAGATGCCCCTGCGGTAATACCTACGTTATCGGTGGATTTTAATCTGGTCAAATCAAGATCCTTTATTGTTTGTATATAGTAAGTATTTTCACATTCTTTTTTACAGATTTCAAATAACTTCTGCGTATTAGAACTAGCCCTGCCGCCAATGACGATCATGGCATCGACTTCTTTTGCAATACGTTCTGCTTCAGTCTGTCTTTCCTCTGTAGCATTGCAGATAGTATTTAAAACAATAATATCATAACCTTTTTCGTTCACAATTTCAACTAATTCTTGAAATTTATTGTAATTAAATGTCGTTTGTGATACAATACACACTTTTTTTTCGGATGAAAGCGTAAATTTTTCCGCCTCCTCACATGTTCCGATCACGGATGTCTCCGCTGGATCAGACCATCCTTTAATGCCTTCCACTTCCGGATGTGTCTCATTTCCAATAATAATAATATGATATCCTTCTCTGCTGTACTGTTCCACAAGACGGTGAATTTTCAACACAAACGGACAGGTCGCATCTACGATTTCAAATCCCAGTGCCTTGATCTCATCATAGATTTTTCTCTCCACACCATGTGATCTTATGATCACGGTTCCCTTTGGTCTGCCCTTTAATTCATCAGTCGAATGGATGACCTGCACACCTTTTTTTTCAAGATCTGCAACAACCTCTTCATTATGGATGATTGGTCCAAAGGTATAGATCGGTGTCTGATTTTTTTCTGCCTCTTTGTATACCGTTTCCACGGCTCTTTTTACGCCAAAACAAAAACCGGCACTTTTTGCTAAAATAATGTTCATAAATCATTCCTTATCTATTCGTTTTCTGATTCCTGCTTCTTTCAGCCGTTTTCCTGTTAACAGCCTTTTTTCTCTTCATAAATAGAGCGGATTGCCTCCACCACCTGATCGATATTCATCTCAGAAGAATCTACCAAAACCGCATCCTCTGCCTGTTTCAACGGAGAAGTCTCACGGTGCATATCCCGGTAATCACGGTCGATGATATCCTTCTCGATCTCATCAAAATCACAGGAAACACCTTTTGCAGTCAATTCATCGTATCTTCTCTGCGCTCTTGTCTTAGAACTTGCGGTCAGATAAATCTTCACCTGCGCATTTGGAAGCACGCATGTTCCGATATCTCTTCCGTCCATGATAACGTCCGTGCTCTCTGCAAGCTTTCTCTGCAGTTCCACTAATTTGGTACGGACAACCGGATATACGCTTGTCGCAGAAGCCATATTACCGACTTCCTCCGTACGGATAAATCCGTTTACATTTTTACCATTTAAAATAACCTGCTGTTCATTATTTTCATAGGCAATGGTCACATCCACATTCGGACATGCTTCCGCAATTTTTGTTTCATCCGAAGAGGCGATTCCGTTTGTCAGGAAATAATATGCCATGGCACGGTACATCGCACCGGTATCTACATAGATAAAACCAAGCTCCTTTGCCAGTTTCTTTGCGATTGTACTTTTTCCAGCTCCTGCTGGTCCGTCGATTGCAATATTCATACTCATAATATATCCATTCCTCTCATTTTTATCTGTTTTTCGATACTGTTCACCCGTACCTCGTTCCGGCAGCGATTTTTCTACTCCACACACATCCCTGCAAGATGTCCGGTAGACCATGCGATCTGGAGATTGAAACCACCTGTCAGGGCATCTAAGTCTAATACTTCCCCACAGAAATATAAATGTCTGACAAGTTTTGACTCCATCGTCGATGGATTCACCTCACTGACTTTGACACCGCCTTTTGTGATAATTGCCTCATTAAAATCACGCAGTCCATTTAACGTTAACGGAAAAGCCTTGATGAGCCGCACAAATTTCAGTCGCTCCTCTTTTGTGATCTCGTTTACTTTTTTATCCGGATCGATCCCGGATAATTCAATCATGACCGGGATCATTTTTGCCGGGAAAAGCTTTCCAATGGAATTTTTGAACTGTTTGTTCTTTGCTTCCTCAAAATCTTTCAACACACGCTTGTCTAACTGTTCTTCCGTCAATGCCGGCTTTAAGTCGATTTCCATTGCAAGAGGCTCTTTTGCGATATCCGGCCTGATCATCGCACTTGCAGTCAGAATCAATGGTCCGCTGACACCAAAATGCGTAAATAGCATTTCTCCGAATTCATCGTAAAGTACCTTCTTTCCACGGTAAATACGGACATTGACATTTTTTAAAGAAAGTCCCTGCATCTCCCTGACATAGTCTTCTTTTGCGTTAAACGGCACAAGGGAAGGTCTTATCTCCGTCACAGTATGTCCTGCCTCTTTTGCAAAGCGGTAGCCATCCCCGGTTGATCCTGTTGTCTGATAGGAAAAGCCTCCGGTGGCAACGATCACATCATCCGCCTGGATTTTCCCTCCATCAGAAAGCTGCACACCACATACCTTTTTTTGTCCCGCTTCCCCGGAATCTTCATATAATAATGTGTCCACTTCACTGTGAAGCCGGATCTCCACCTGATCTTTTTTTAACACACGCTGCAGTGCTGCGATCACGTCCGAAGAATGATCTGAAACCGGGAAAATGCGGTTTCCGCGTTCATTTTTTACCGGCAGCCCAGCCTGTTCAAAAAAATCAATGACCATCTGGTTATCATATGCGTAAAATGCACTGTATAAAAACTTCCTATTGGTCATGACACTGTTAAAAAGTACATCCATATCACTGGAATTGGTAATATTACACCGGCCTTTTCCTGTGATAAAAAGCTTCTTTCCCAGTTTCTCATTTTTTTCCAATAATGTTACATGATGACCATTTTCTGCTGCAGCGATTGCCGCAAACATTCCGGCAGGTCCTCCGCCGATCACAACTACTCTACTCATTAAATTCGGTATCTCCTATTTTTCCATATCGCATTTTAATGGAGTCATCAATATAATTAATCTCATCACTCTCATATACCTGATATTCATCCCAGATATCTTCCAACATCTCCAGCGTTTTTGCAACTTTTTTGCGGTTCTTCATGCAAAGTGCAACGATCAGCGCATTGATGACACTGAGCGGTGCTACCAGAGAATCCACGATCGAAGCCATATCACTGTCCGCAATCAGATTGCAGGAGGAATACAGATTCATCGGGGAATGTACACTGTCTGTCAATGTGATTACTTTTGCATTGCGGTTATTTGCAAATTCCATTGCCTTTAAAGTCCGCATGGAATAGCGTGGGAAACTGATCCCGATAATCACATCATCCTTTCCGATCCGCACCATCTGTTCAAAAATCTCACTGGAGCTGCTGGTCTGAAGTAAATGCACATTATCAAACATCAGGTTAAAATAGAATGCCATAAAGGATGCTAACGGCGCACAGCTCCGGATTCCAATAATATAAATGTGCTTTGCGTTTAAAATGGTATGCACTGCGATCTCAAATGCTTCCTGATCGATTTTCTCCAACGTGGTATTGATCTTGTCCGCATCCGAGTGCAGGACCGATTCCAATATTTTCGACTGACTGATTCTTCCATAGGTCACTTCCATACGCTGGATCGAATTCAGCTTGTTTCTCACAAGTTCTTCCAATGCATTCTGGAATTCCGGATACCCTTTGTATCCCAAATGTGTTGCAAAACGCACAACGGTTGATTCACTGACGCCAACTACTTCACCTAATCTGGCGGCTGTCAGAAAAACTGCCTTATCATAATTATCTGTGATATATGTAGCTAATAACTTTTGTCCCTTGCTTAATCTGCTGTAAGATTCATTAATACGATTACTCAGATCACGCGTATTACCCATAGTTCCCCATCCTGTTATCCAATTTCTGTCCGGCAGCTTTTACATAGTATCTGCTGCTTTCGGAACATTTTCAAAATTCCAACATTTTAATTATAGCAAATAGGAACTTTTTTGCAAGAAAAAAGAGGCTGAAAACCAGCCTCTTTTCTGTCCTGTCTTATACCGGATATGCTCCGTTCTTAGTATCTGCTACTGTGGCATCTACTTTTTTCTGCTGAGCTTCTCTATATTTAAAGAAGTCTGTGGCAACCTGTGGGAATAAAGCGTAGGTTAATACATCTTCATCCTGCTGTTTCCACTGTTTCATCTCAGCTTCGATCTTGTCTAATTCAGGTTCAAGCAAGTCTGCATATCTGCATGTGATCGCATTCTTCTTATCCTCGCCAAGAACCTTGTCAACAACCTCTGGATTGAAAGGTTTTACAGTCTGACCATATTTTCCAAGTAAAACGTCTTTTGTCTCTTTTGTAGCAACTTTGTAACGTTCACCCATCAATACGTTAAATACTGCCTGCGTACCAACGATCTGTGAAGAAGGAGTTACAAGAGGCGGTTCACCAAGGTCTTTACGAACTCTTGGGATCTCCTTTAATACTTCTTCGTATTTATCCTCTGCATGCTGCTCTTTTAACTGGGAAACCATGTTGGATAACATACCACCTGGTACCTGGTATAATAAAGTCTTAATGTTAACGCCAAGTACTTTTGTATTCATCAAACCGCTCTCTAATGCTTCTTCTCTCATTGGTCTGAAGTAATCAGCGATCTCTGCAAGTAAGTTCTGGTCTAAACCGGTATCAAATTCTGTTCCCTTGAATGCCTCTACCATAACTTCTGTTGCAGGCTGGCTTGTTCCCATAGAGAAAGGAGAGATTGCAGTATCAATGATATCGCATCCTGCCTCTACTGCTTTCATGTATGTCATGGAAGCAACACCGGAAGTATAGTGTGTGTGAAGCTCGATCGGTAATGATGTAGAATCTTTCAAAGCCTGAACTAACTCTGTTGCTTTGGAAGGAACTAAAAGTCCGGCCATATCTTTGATACATAAAGAATTAGCTCCCATATCCTCTACTCTCTTAGCCATATCCATCCAGTATTCCAGTGTATATGCATCACCTAATGTATAAGATAATGCAACCTGCGCATGTCCGTTCTCTTTGTTGCAGGCGGTAACTGCTGTCTGAAGATTGCGGATATCGTTTAAGCAGTCGAAAATACGGATGATATCAATACCATTTGCAATTGATTTCTGTACAAAATACTCTACAACGTCATCTGCGTATGGACGATATCCTAAAATATTCTGTCCACGGAATAGCATCTGTAATTTTGTATTTTTAAAGCCATCTCTTAATTTACGAAGACGCTCCCATGGATCTTCTTTTAAGAAACGAAGGGATGCATCGAATGTAGCACCACCCCAGCACTCAACAGCGTTGTATCCGACTTTATCCATTTTATCAACGATCGGAAGCATCTGTTCTGTTGTCATACGTGTTGCGATCAGGGACTGATGCGCATCACGCAGAACGGTTTCTGTTATTTTTAAAGGTTTTTTAACAACTTCTGCCATGATTTTCTATTCCTCCTAAATTCCAAAGATTGCCATGAATACACCGGCTGCTACTGCAGTACCGATAACACCGGCAACGTTTGGTCCCATTGCATGCATAAGTAAAAAGTTTGTCGGGTCTTCTTCTGCTCCGACTTTCTGTGACACACGGGCTGCCATTGGAACGGCAGAAACACCTGCAGAACCAATCAGTGGATTGATCTTGCCCCTTGTGATCCAGCATAATAATTTACCAAATAATACACCGGCCGCAGTACCAAACATGAATGCTACAAGACCAAGGATAACGATCTTGATCGTTGTCCAGTTTAAGAATGCCTCTGCACTCGTGGAAGCACCAACTGATGTACCGAGTAAAATTACTACGATATACATTAACGCATTGGATGCTGTCTCTGATAACTGACGGACAACTCCGGATTCGCGGAATAAGTTACCAAGCATTAACATACCAACCAGTGGAGCTGTTGTAGGAAGGATCAGACACACCACAATTGTTACCACGATAGGGAATAAAATCCTCTCCAGCTTTGATACCGGACGCAGGTTCTCCATCTTGATCGCACGCTCTTTTTTGGTTGTAAATAATTTCATGATCGGAGGCTGGATAATTGGAACTAACGCCATGTAGGAATACGCTGCCACTGCGATTGGTCCCATTAGGCCTGACTGTCCTAATTTTCCTGCAAGGAAAATAGAAGTAGGTCCGTCTGCACCACCGATGATAGAAACAGCCGCTGCTGCTTTATCATTAAAACCTAATAAAATTGCAAGGAAGTATGCACCAAAGATACCAAACTGTGCCGCTGCTCCAAGCAGGAAGCTGATCGGGTTTGCGATCAATGGTCCAAAGTCTGTCATCGCACCTACACCGAGGAAGATCAGTGAAGGCAGGATCGACCATTCATCTAACGTGTAAAAATAATGGAACAAACCACCGACACCATTGCTCATCATTTCCGGTTCTGCAAAAATATCCGGGTAGATATTTACAAGCAGCATACCAAATGCGATCGGAACCAGAAGCAATGGTTCAAATCCTTTGGCGATTGCAAGGTAAAGGAATACACAGGCAACAAGGATCATGATGAAATTTCCGACTGTCAGGTTAAAGAAGGCAGTCTGGTGAAGGAGATTGTCCATTGTCTCCATAAAATAACTCATAGTTATCCTCCTAAAATACTAGTTTAATGTAGCAAGTAAAGCGCCTGCTTCTACCATATCACCAACATTTACATTGATACTTGCAACAGTACCATCCTGTGGTGCAACAACTGGTGTTTCCATTTTCATGATCTCTAAAACAAGGACAGCATCACCTTTTTTCACTGCCTGGCCTACAGAAGCTTCGATCTTAAATACTTTTCCTGCTGCTCCTGCCTCAATCTTAACGCTTCCTGCGCCACCTGCCGGTGCTGCTGCCTTTGGAGCTGCTGCCGGAGCGGCTGGTGCTGCTGCACGTCTTGGTGCTGCTGCCGGAGCACTTACGCTTCCGTTCTCTTCTACTGTAACATCATAAACATTTCCATTTACGGTAATTGTATAGCTTTTCATTTAATAAATCCTCCTGATCATAAAGGTAATCAATATCTTTTATTTCATATTGTGACTGGTTCTTTTATCTTCTGTGGATAGAACGAACGACAAAAGAATCTGTGGATGTTCCTTCGCTTGCTGCGATCGCTGCAGAAATAACAGCTACAAGTTCAAGGTCATCTGTAAGGTTTTCATTTACTGTCTCAACTGCCGGTGCTTTTGTTGCTTCTGTTTTTGCAGTTTCTTTCTTCGGAGCACCAACTTTTGAAATAAACTTAAAGCAGTAAATGATCAGACTGATAAGTATTAATACACAGAATACAGTTCCCATTCCCATCAAAGTATTGAGAGCTGCCTTTTCTAACTTCTCGCCTAATGTATACACGATATCTGCTGTTGCATCAGTCATCTCGATCTCTTCTGTCAGATAATTGTATTCATAGACGAATGTTACGTCCACATCTCTCTCAGAAAAATTTACGATTTGGTCAACGGTAACAGTATCGCTTGTCTTATCAATAGAGAACTCACCCAGACCAACAAATGTACCCACATCAGATGTCGTGTCCAGCCATGACTGTAAAAGACTGATCACAGCTTCTGCCTCTGTGTATTCTCTTCCATACTGTTTTGCATACTGCTTTGCATACTGCTCATTTGTCTCAATTGCCGCAGATAACTCCTCCTCAGAAGATGCTGCAATTGAAGTTACCAAGTTCTGTGCGCTGCTCTGTAGATCAGAGTAACTCATTCCGCCGTAGTCAACATCCTGCGGATCAGCGGATCCACAAGCTGCGAGTGTCAGCGCCATGATGCAAAGACAAAGCATTAAAGATAATTTTTTCTTCATAACTTCACCTTTCTATTTTGTTCCATGTTTCTTATCCGGTGTGCATACACATTTTGTGTAAAGCATCTCAAATGCTGCAACAAGATATTTTCTTGTATCTGCAGGCTCAATGATCAGATCAACATAGCCTCTTCTTGCGGCAGTCACTACATTTGACTGTAATTTTTCATATTCTTTTGCTTTCTCAGCAAGAACATCTGCGGAAGCGTCTGCATACATAATTTTAGCTGCAAGTTCTGCATCCATCATACCGATCTTGGTCTCCGGCCATGCATATACTAAATCTGCTCCGATCGATTTGGAGTTCATGGTCACATAAGCACTTCCGAAAGCATCGCCTGCGATCAGGTTTACTTTTGGACAGGTTGCAGAAGCAAATGCAGAAGTCATGTGGGCAAGTGCCTTTGCAAGACCTTTTTCTGCACACATGCATGCCTTGAATCCTGTCACATTTGTGATAGATAAAACAGGGATCTCGAAAGCATCACAGAAACGGATGAACTCAGATGCTTTCTCGCATCCTTTTACGGTAAGTGCTGCCTCAAAAGTCTCTGCTGTCTTTCCCTCTTCATCATGGATCTCTGTACAGTTTGCAACTGCACCGACAGTCATGCCATTTAATTTGATAAATCCTGTCACCATGTTCTTTGCGTAATCAGCTTTTGTCTCAAAGAAGGCATGTCCGTCTGAAATCTCGCTTAAGAGATATCTTGCGTCACCCTTCATAACATCCATGCTTGCACATGCGCGGTTTAAATCATCCTCACATTCCTCTGTGTAAACATCTCCCTCATTATTTAAAGGAAGCATGGATACTAACTCACGGATCTGTGCGAGGATCTCATCCTCTGTGCCGGCATAGTCAACACAGCCTGTCTCTTCGCTCTGGAATTTTGCTGCGGATGTATCGCATTTTTCAATTCTGTTGCCCTCAATCGCATTTGGGGAATTGATGAACATCTTAGCCTTGGTTGCTTCCATAAAAGCGAAATCAGATAAAGCTGGAACAACTGCAAGACCGCCGCCACAATTTCCAAATACGGCACTGATCTGTGGAATCACACCGGATGCCTCAATCTCTTTGGCATAAATCCTGCCAAATCCGTCTAATGCATCGACAGACTCCTGTAATCTCATACCTGCACAGTCAATAAAACCGATGACCGGTGCGCCCATTTTCATTGCCATGTCATATACATTGGCAATTTTCTTTGCATGCATCTCACCGATCGTTCCGTTTAATACGGATGCATCCTGGCTGTAAACATATACCAGATTGCCATCGATCAGACCATACCCTGTGATAACACCGTCGGATGGTGTGTCTGTGTCTGCAAGATTAAAGTCTGTATTTCTTGCTGTTACAAGAGAACCGATTTCCATAAAACTGTTCTCATCGACTAACTTGGTAATACGCTGCATTGCCAAGCTATCATTACTACTACTCATTCTTTAGCCCTCCATCTATAAAAAATTAACAAATTTCGCTATGATAATATTACCTCTTTTCCAAACAATTTTCAAGTGCATTGTTAATTTTTTGACAGAATTTTTTCCAGATCTTTACCACATATTGTCAGACAGCGAGTTTTAACACCTGTCTTAAGCACCACTCAAAATCCAATTTCTCCATATCTTCTGTGGTCTCCACCTGATATTCCCGCAATACCATGCCGCCCAGTTTATAATAGATGGCTCCGGCACAGCTTCCCTTTTTTACCGGTGCACTCAGTTTTTGTGCGATCCGATACTCCACTGTCACCTGTTCCCCCTCCCTGAGCAGTACGTGGGAGAGATCTTTTTTCAGGACGGCATGCAGTTTCATGTACACCTGTTCTCCGATCCTGCCGCCCTGTGCATGTTCAATGGGAACCGGTGCAAATCTGCTCCCGTCCAGTGCGATATCGTCCAGATCGCAGCGCTCATAAGCGGCAAGCCCATACTCCATAAGCTTTCTCGTATCCGACCATTTATAAGTTCTATTGTTCGGCCAGCCGCATGCAAGCAGTGCCACAATATATGTTTTTCCATTCTGTTCCAGCGCACCCACATAACAGTATCCGGCGTTTCCAGTAAATCCCGTTTTCCCGGAGACTGCCCCGTCCATCATCTTTAAAAATGCATTATGGTTGTAGCAATGGTAGGCATATTTTCCACTCACATCCGTAAACGTATACTCTGCCTCCCCGGTGATTTTCAAAAACTGGTCTGCCTTTGGAGATTCCTTAATGCAATAACGCATGATCTGCGCAAGGTCTTCCGCAGTCGTGTGATGAAATTGACTGTCCTTCTGTGCGTCCAGACCATTGGGTGTTATAAAAAAAGTGTCCTTACACCCGATCTTTTTTGCATAGTCATTCATCAGCTTTGAAAAATGCTCCGTTGTGCCGGCAACCTGCTCTGCGATCACGACTGCACAGTCATTAAAGGACTCTAACATCATCGCATAAATGAGATCTTTCATCCGGAATTTCTGTCCTGCCGGTGCTCCCAGATGCACTTTCGGCGCTTTCGCCGCCTGCACGGACACCTCTGTGATCTGCTCTAAATCACAGTTTTCCAGTGCAATGATGCAGGTTAATATTTTGGTGGTACTCGCATTGGCAAGTGCCTCTGATCCGTTTTTACTATATAAAATACGTCCGGAACCGCCATCCATTAAGACTGCCGCCTTTGCGAAAAGCTCCGCTTCTTCCGGCGGCTCCTGCGCTGCCATCAATTTTGTTGGATATGTAAATAGAATGATAAGACATATGATAAATGAAATTGCTCTTTTCAAACCCAGAACCCATTTTTTCTCTTCACTCATCTATATGCAGAAATGAAATATGGTATGCTTTTTCCCTTATATATCCAGTTTTACTTTCATCTCTTCTTCCGCTTCCTGCTTAAACTCCTCGATCTGAACCTGATCCAACATTGGCAGTTCATCCAGGGACTGCACGCCAAAGCTTCTTAAGAACTCCTCCGTCGTTCCAAACAAAAGAGGCCGTCCCGGTGCATCTAATCTGCCAAGTTCCTTCACCAGATTGTACTCGACTAACTTGTTGACCGCATGGTCGCAGGAAACACCGCGGATCTTCTCAATCTCCACCTTTGTGATTGGCTGCTTGTACGCAATAATAGAGAGTGTCTCTAAAAGTACATCCGTGAGCACATGTTTTTTCGGCTGTTTTGCGATCCGTATCAGATACTCGTACATTTCGCTTTTGGTACACATCTGATAGGCACCATCGAGCTCGATGATCTTCATACCAATGCTCGGCTTCTCATATTCTTTCATGAGATTCTCTATAATTTTCTTTGTCTCTTTTTTATCTAATTCCAATGCAGCGGCAATTTTTTCCAGTTCCACGGATTCTCCCATGGTAAAAAGGATTGCCTCCACGATTGCTTCATAATTCTTTTCTTCCATTCATCTATTCCCTATGCCGTCAAGACCTGTTAAGCGGCCATTTTCGATTCTATCTTAATATCATCAAAAGTGTGTTCCTGTGAGATAAAAATCTTTCCCACCTTCATCAGCTCTAATATTGCCAAAAAAGTAACAATCACTTCCACCTTGCTCGCCTGCGCTTCCAGAAGGTTGCGGAAGCTGAAATTTCTGTGTGTTTTGCAGAAGTCCTCCACATACAGCATCTTATCCGAAAGTGAAACTTCTTCCTTCTCGATCTTACCAAACTTCGAACGCACCGGGTCAATCTTGTCCACCTGTTTTTTCATAATGGACTTAAAAATCTGATCCAAATTTGCCAGATTCATATCCCCGACTAATTCTGCAAGATCTACCGGTTCCTCATACTCTGCAACCTCCGGTGGGATCGTAGGTTCCTTAAAAAACACCTGCTCCGCATCCATCTGTCTGTCCCTGAGTTCATAAGCCATGCACTTGTACATCTTGTACTCCAGCAGCTGCTGTACAAGTTCTGCCCTCGGATCTTCCTCCTCTTCCTCCTCGGATTCTTTCTTCGGAAGCAGCATCCTGGACTTAATATCGATCAACGTGGCAGCCATGACCAGAAATTCACTCATGACATTTAAGTCATTCCGCTTCATCTCCGCGATATATTCCATGTACTGATTCGTGATCTCTACAATCGGGATATCATAAATATTCACTTTATTTTTTTCCAACAGATGTAAAAGCAGATCCAGTGGACCTTCAAACACCTGAAGTTTTACCGTCAGCTCCATATATGATAACTTCCTTGCAATGTTTCGTCCGGTCTGCCATGACACAAACCATAAGAATTTAATTTGTAAATCGCAACGTATCAATTTTATATGGAAACCGAAAAAAAAGCAAGCATAATGTACAGGTTCTCCGGCTAAAATGAAGTAGAAACGTCGCAGGCTGCGCCTTTTTGCAGATATGTGACACTGAAACCCAAAATTTTCGGAGGTATCCCAAATGCGCCTGTTATGCTCTGCCCTTCTTTCTGCAAACCTGCTCCTTGGAAGCAGTTTTTCCCTCCTGTCACCGTACTATTTTTTGTGTCAGGACAATATTCTCCCAAAAAACATTTTTTCCTTTGAGAGAACTTTTGTTCTTTCCGAGACACCGGCGGAATCCACTCCGGCGGCTGATTCGTCTGACGTTCTCAATCTGTCTGCCCCGAGCGTTCTTCTCATGGAAGCATCTACCGGAACGATTCTGTATGAAAAAAATTTCCATACAGTCCTCCGCCCTGCAAGTATCACGAAAATCATGACGCTAATTCTCATTTTTGACGCGATCGAATCCGGCCAGATTTCTTTAGAAGATACTGTCACCGTGTCAGAATACGCTGCCAGCATGGGTGGCTCGCAGGTCTTTTTGGAACCGAATGAAACGCAGACCGTCGACACCATGATCAAATGTATCAGCATCGCAAGTGCCAATGACGCATGCGTTGCCATGGCGGAATTTATCTGCGGCAGTGAAGCCGCTTTCGTAGAAAAAATGAATGCGCGTGCCAAAGGACTTGGCATGAACGACACTACATTTGTAAATTGTTGTGGTCTTGACGTTGACGGACATATGACAAGCGCCTATGATGTTGCCCTGATGTCCCGCGAGCTGACCACGAAATACCCACAGATCCATAATTATTCTACCATCTGGATGGATACGATCACGCACGTCACAAGACGCGGTTCGGAGGAATTTGGTCTGACAAACACCAACAAGCTGATCCGGCAATATCAGTATGCAACCGGGCTTAAGACCGGCTCGACGAGCCTTGCAAAGTACTGTGTCTCCGCCACCGCAGTAAAGGACGGCATGGAACTGATTGCAGTCGTCATGGCCGCTCCGGATTTTAAGATCCGGTTTGCCGATGCAGCCACACTTTTAAATTACGGTTTTTCCAAATGTCGGATTTATTCGGATGAGAACACCGACACACTCGCCGCACTCCCATTAAAAAAAGGAATTTCCGATGAAGTCTCTCTCTGCTACCGCTCCCCATTTCAGTATGTGGTTACAGACGGTTCCGATCTCTCCGGTATCACAAAAGAACTGGAACTGCCGGAATCTGTGGAAGCCCCGGTTGCATCCGGTGATGTCATCGGGCGCGCTGTCTATAAACTGGGCGACAGGGAACTTGGAACGGTCGACATTTTATGCAGCGAGGATATTGCCGCCGCTGTCTACAAAGATTATTTTATGGAATCACTGCAAATGTACCTGCCATAAATCTGCGAATTATTACCGGAACAAAGCGTAAATAAACTGTATCAAAAAGCAAAGGGCAGAGAAACCTCTCACCGGCTCTCCACCCTTTGTTACCATTTTACAGCAACGGTGCAAACAGACGCATCATGCCCTGGAAAATACGAATGAACACATTCTGACCTCTGCAGAATTCCAATGTCATTTCCTCGGAAGCCGCAAAAGTATCCATACAGTCCTCTTTCAACTGCATCAAGGCTTTCGTTTTATACATAAACACACCACACTCAAAATGCAGGAACAGACTGCGGTAATCCAGATTGATACTTCCCACAGTTCCAATCTTATCATCACAGAGAAAACTCTTGGCATGAATAAAACCAGGTGTATACTGATAAATTTTTACACCACATTTGAGCAGCGGTTCATAATGGGACTGCGTCAAAAGGAAAATCATTTTCTTATCCGGGATTCCCGGTGTCACAATCCGCACATCCACACCACGCTTTGCATCGTTGCACAAACTCACCAGCATCTCATTGTCAATGATCAGATACGGCGTAAAAATATACACATACCGCTCTGCATGGTTGATAATATTCAGATAAATATTCTCTCCTACTGTCTCATGATCCAACGGTGTATCACCATAAGGCTGTACAAAGCCGTCTCCCTCAA
>ULRL01056352.1_pt1 | contig 60024 bp, 56 predicted proteins | sample 1955391 | NCBI WGS metagenome assembly ULRL01 (sample SAMEA4835681, study PRJEB28245) | human gut metagenome | biome: gut microbiome; material: fecal sample | place: Denmark | collected 2008
CCTTTCCTTTGCTGTTCAGGTACAGCTCTTTTTAACATTTGCCATCCAACACTTTATTTTTCAAATTTAAACCGTTTTTTATGAATACCGGTACAATTGTTTTTCTACCAGTTTACTTCCTTCATAAACAAGCCGGAGTGTAAAAAAGCGGTGCTCGTCTTCCTCGATCAGCAGTTTTAAAAAAATGGCATCTCCCTCCCAGGTCGGAAGCGCAAGCACTTCTTTTTTGTCCATCCACTGCAGATCGCCTTCATTGCACTCGATCAGCTCCCCGGTAAAACCATCCGCGGTAAACAGGCACATTTCTTCCGGCTCCGGCGCTTCATCACTGATGAATGTGATCAGCCCGCGGAACTGGTAGGAAGTCAGTGTCAGGCCGGTTTCTTCTTTTACTTCACGTAACAGGCAGTCCTCCGGTCCTTCCGTGCCTTCTGCATGTCCGCCTACACCAATCCACTTGTCTTTGTTGATGTCGTGCTGCTTTTTGGTGCGGTGGAGCATCAGGTATTTTCCGTCTTTTTCTATGTAACACAGGGTTGTCATTTTCATGGGATTTTCCTCGTTATTTCTCATATTTGTTCCATATGCTCCATGATAACAAAATTTGCCCCGTTTTTTCAATCGAACATTTCATATTTTGCCCCGTTTTTAAATTTCAGCCGAGTTATGGTGCTCATTTGAGGTATTCTCCAATCCGGTCAATATTATAAAGCGGGATGTTTGTCATCCAGTCCTGCTCACGGAAATCCGACATGGAAGTCCGCACCGCATGCTTGGGATGATACTTCTCACAAAAAGCCCGCAGACTTTTTGCCCGCAGATTTTCCTCTGCTTTCACCTCTACCGGAATGACCGATCCGGGTGCCTGCAGCATAAAATCAATTTCGCCCGTAGAATTTGCCGTTGTGTAATAATATGGTTCCACACCCAGTTCCGCTATCATCTGCTGCAGCACATACTGCTCCGTCAACGCCCCTTTAAACTCTGCAAAAATCCGGTTTCCATCAATGATAACGCTTGCATCCAGATCTGTCATGGCAAGCAGAAGCCCGACATCAAGCATATAAATTTTGAACGCATACAGATCCATGAAATCAACTTTCCCTACCGGAAAAAAAGTTCCCTTATAAAACGTTTCATTGTGCGTCCTCCCTGTCAGTGGAATTTATATGTAGCATTCCTTATTACTTTATATCATATTTCTTTATGGCAGAGCCGTCAACATTTTTAAGGACGTATTTGTGTTATGGTGCTACACTTTTCAGGACGTATTTATGTGATAGTGCTACACTTTTCTGGACGTTACTGTTTGCATAAATGTGGAAGGTTTTTGTTGCATCTCAGGCATTTAAATGCTATACTTGTCACAAAGCAAATACATATTTTTCCATAGCTTGGGCGGACAGTACCTGGCGAGCCGTCTATATCATATATTTTATTTTTTCATTTCAAATTATCCCGGAAAGTCTTGCTTTTAAAATTCAACTTTATTTTAACTTAATTTTGTTATAAGCAGGATTTGTATTGATATGGGATGTGTTGTCATACAGATTCTGTGGCTTACACAAGGAGGAAACTGTATGGCAAACAAAGAATACAAAAGTGATGTGTTCAGCATGCTTCTTCAGGACAAGAAACGTGCAATGGAAATTTATAACGCGATTAATGGAACGGACTATGATGATCCAGAACTGGTTGAAATGACAACTTTGGATGACAAAAGCTTTTCGCTTACCGTACGGAATGATGCATCATTCATTCTTGATGCGAATCTGAGCCTGTATGAGCATCAGTCGACCTATTGCCCGAATATGCCACTGAGGGATCTGCTTTATTTTGCAAGCATTATACAAAAACAAATCAAAGCTCAGAAACGTGATATTTATGGTGGAAGAATCTTAAAGATTCCAGTGCCCCATTTTGTCGTGTTTTATAATGGAAAAGAAGATGCGCCGGATCAGTATGATCTCCGTCTTTCTGATGCATTTGAAAAAGAAACCAAGAATCCTGAGATAGAATTGGTCTGCCATGTTTACAATATTAACAATGGGAAAAATGTTCCATTGCTGTCAAAATGCCAGACATTGCGTGAATATATGTATTTTGTGGATATGGTGCGGAAAAATAATGAAATCAGTGGAAATCTGGAAGATGCCATTGAGAAAGCTATCAACCAGTGTATGGAAGAAAATGTGCTTAGGGATTTTCTGGCTCAACACAGGGAGGAGGTAATGCACGTGATGACATTAGACTATACATTTGAACGACGGCTGGAAATGCAGCGCGCCGAAGCAATTGAGGATGGCGAAAGGATCGGAAAAGAAATCGGGAAAGAGATCGGGAAAGAGATCGGGAAAGAGATCGGGAAAGAAGAAAAATTGTCAGAGCAGATTCGTAAAAAAATTCAAAAAGGCAAACCTCTGGATCAGATTGCGGACGAATTGGAGGAAGTGCCGGAAACCATTCGTCCTTTATACGAAAAAATTAAGCAGGAAATGCTGCAATAAAATAAGGCAGTTTCCGAGGAGGAAATGAGTTTTTATCGTTCGTTAGCTGAATGATATGCTTATTTACAAAATTGAATATTGCTTACCTTCAAGTTTATTGTGTCAGGCACCAATTGTCCAATTGTTCTCTATTTCTATTGATGCAGCCACTTATGCGATGGTCGGATTTGTCACAGGTATACTACTCACAAAATATCTGCTTTGGTATGACGATAGAGTTAAGTAATTCTTAATATGAGGGGCTTACCTTGCCCCTCTATCCTTATTCTGTAACTACAATCATAGTTCTATTTTTCAATCCCAAGCACGGTATTGGCCTGCTCACCCTCCATATATTCAAATGTGATGGTATCTCCTACACCATAACGCACGATATCAAGGTAATCTACTACCGATACATCGTAAATATCGGAATCATTTTCGAGCAAAATATATTGGTGCGTATTTCCTTCTACCACTGCATCGGTGATTTTTGCAATCGTACCGGTTGCTTTCTTGACACTGTCGCTCTCTTTTGTTTCCGCATTGACACCATTTTGCTTCATCAGTTCCATATAGTTCTTTTCGCATTCACTGACAGAATCACCGGTTGCTACAATCTGATATTTCTGCACATTTACCATCGCATACATTTTTACCAGACCAGAATCATCCTTTAATGCAATGAAATAGGTCGGCTCATTTGTAATGTTTAATAACAGTGGGAAGGTTGCTGTATAGCCAAGGTTTTGCACCTTACCTTCCGCAGAGGACATCGCAGAATCTTCAATTGCGCCTTCTACCTGATAATATTTTGTCTCCATCGTTCTCTCATTCATCAGGACGAATCCAACGTTGGACTGATCACTTGTGATGGAGGTTACTCCGGTATAAACCCAGACATCATCATTCATTGCAAGGTAATTATAACCGTTCGTGGTGGTCAGACAATCCTTCTGTCCTAACACACTGTTGATAAATCCATGTTTTAAAGATCCATAATAATCATAAAGCTGTACCAATAAATCGGCAGAATAAACACGGTCTACCCAGCTTGGCACATCTTTTACCGCATAATCAGTGCACTCACCTGTCACAGCATTACAAAGCACAACTCTGCCGATGGTCTTACCTCCAAACAGACCAATCTTATAATCTGCAACACTGCAAATCCAGTAAGGCGTACCCTCCTCATCAATCTCAAAACTGATATCATCGAAAATATAGGTCGGATAACGAAATCTTAAATGACGCTTTAAGTTTCTATGAAAATGGTCATATGGCGTATATTTCATGCCTTCTGACAAACGAACCAGCTCCGTATCCTGCGTTGCCATATCAATCTTAATATAGGCTGGAATTCCTTCCTTCTGGTTCGTCAGCCACTTGATGGTATCCGCATAACGGAGCGGTGTCACACGGACCGGTTCCCCTTTGTAGTTAATCTGGGAATAAAGTTCACTGACTTCAAACTGCGACGCCATATCAACAAGACTACCCATCTTACGATTTCCCAGAATGGATGCTGAGTCACGATCTAACAGTGGAATCTGGTCATAAGAAATCTGTTTGATATCCTCGGTAAATTCCCCCTCTTCCACTTTTAAAAGTTTCTGATATTTTGCTGCATTGACAATCGGTGAGGACAAAATGGAGCCTGCCACATAAACCGCAAAAAACAGTAAAAAGACAATCACTCCAATCTTTAAACCTGTATATTCCTTAATAAAGGACAGTTCAATCTTGCTTTGTCCTGCTATCTTTGCCTTTCTTACAATATAAAGCACGAAAAGCACCGCCAAAATCAGAAAAATAAATTTCCAGGTTTCTGTTGCATGAATGTTAATTGCCGGAAGTGAAACATAATAAAAAATTGCAACAGCGATTACCACCAACAAAGCAATCACCAGTTTGACTTTCATCATTCCTTTCATCACGAATTCCCCTTTCGTTCGTTTGGTCGAAGCTGATATAAAAATTCTTCAAAACATACGCCATCTTGTTCCGGTATCAACAAGTTTATTGTGTCAGGCACCAATTGTTCCAATGTAAAACGTTTCATCGTGCGTCCTCCCTGTCAGTGGAATTTATATGCAGCATTTCTTATTGCTTTATATAATATTCCTTTATGGCAGAGCCGTCAACATTTTCAAGGACGTATTTGTGTTATGATGTTACACGTTTCAGGACGTATTTGTGTTGTCATATCACACGTTTCAGGATATGATTCTATCATGAAAGTAGGAACTATAAACTTACAAAGTTTCTGCTTTTGCAAATAACCGGTATGCTCTTGCAATTTTATTTTCTATGTTCTATGATAGGCAGTTAGAAAGACAGGGTGATTCTATGCAGATCAGTATTCTTTTAATGGAACAGATTTTTGAGCTTTTTCTCATGATTCTGATGGGATTTATTATTGTAAAGGCGGGAATTGTCAAGGAAGAAGACAGTAAGGTTTTATCCAAAATCGTACTGTACCTGATCATTCCATGCGTGATTATAAACGCTTTTCAGGTGGACTATACTAAAAAAACCGTAAATGGTCTTCTGATCGCGCTTGCTGCATCCGTATTGCTTCAGGTGGTTCTCCTGCTTGTCGTTTTCGTGATGGGAAAACTGTTTTCTTTAAATGAAGTGGAAACAGCTTCTATCTATTACTCCAACTCCGGTAACCTGATTGTTCCTATCGTGACATTTGTTCTGGGACAGAAATGGGTGCTTTACGGATGTGTCTTCATGAGCGTGCAGCTTGTTTTCCTCTGGACACACTGCAAGAAAATCATAAGCCGTGAATCTTCCTATGACTGGAAGAAAATCATCCTTAACATCAATATGATTTCCATTGCCATTGGTGCCACTTTATTTTTCACCAGAATCCGGCTGCCGGAACTCATTGCAAATACGATCTCCAGCGTTGGAAATATGATCGGACCGGCCAGCATGATTGTAACCGGAATGCTTTTTGCCGGAATGGATTTGAAAGCAATTTTTGCAAATAAACGTGTGTATTTCATATCGGCTCTCAGAATGCTTGTCATTCCTTTGATTGCACTGTTTCTCATAAAAATCAGCCATCTTGCCACACTGTCTGCAGATGCTCAAAAGATCATGCTCATTGTATTTCTCGCAGTAATCACCCCATCAGCATCCACCGTTACACAGATGTGTCAGGTATACGGAAACGATGCACACTATGCCAGCGCAATCAACGTAGTGACCACGCTGTGTGCCATTGTGACCATGCCTTTTATGGTGCTGTTGTTTTCCTGTATTTAACGGTATATTTTCGCTTTTTTCTGCAATACCGGATAAAATCATACCATAAAAAGACAAGCACAGCCCCGATAACGATCGCTTTTACCACAAGCGGCATATGCCCGTCACCGAATCCAAACTCCACAACAAAAAAAGCACTCAGTGCGATCCACAGTGCAAACCATACCCATCCAAACAGCTTCTGATTTTTGACCTTACAAAACAGAAACTGGAAAACCGGATCGCCACTCACTTTATAAAACTCGCTGTACTCCGAAAAATCACCGACAAGTTCCTCCAATTGCGCAAAGCTACGTCCCTTTTTCTCTTCTTCTTTTACATAGTTGAGGTAAAAATCAATATTTTCGCCATCGTAGGCATGATCTGCTGCAAGTTTCCGGCACAGGTCGATGGAACCCTGTATTTCCTGCTGCTTATTTAACAACTCCTGCAACTGCTGCCGGACCAGTTCCTCAGAAACTGCCGGATCATCCAGCATCAAGGCAATTTTTTCGATGGGCATATTCATTTTCCGATATAAAATGATCTGTTTTAACCGCCGGATATCCTGTTCACTGTAATTGCGGTATTTGCTTTGGTCATTCCGCTCCGGTTCGAGCAGCCCCTTTCTTTCATAAAAGCGGATATTGCTGATGGTTAATCCGGTCAGTTGTGCTGCCTGTCCTATTTTCATCTGTCCCGTTCCTCCTTCTATAATATTTGAAAATACAATTATCTCTTTCCCACCTCACGCCGTGCCTGGTCTGTAATTTCTTCTGGAAAATCCAGCAGTTCCATCAAATCTATGGCATTTGTTTTCCCGACGATCCCACGTCTGATTTTGTATGGAAAAACGATATCTTTTTCATGAACCTGACTGTCAAAATAATAAGTGTCGTATCGGTTTTTCAGGGCATACACCAGCTCCAGATCATGTGTAGCAATCAGGAGAAAGCCCTGTTTCTGCACCATGTAGGATAAAATGGCATTGGATGCCGCCAGACGCTCACGCGTGTTCGTCCCTTTTAAAATCTCGTCAATCACAAACAACATTGGCTCACCCGTTTTCAGTTCATCGAGCATGCGCTTTAAATATTTAATTTCACGCATGTAATAACTCTCTCCCTGCAGCACATCATCCCGAAGTGCCATCGAGGTCATCACCTGTATTGCAGGCATTTTCATATTTTTTGCAACACAGGTATTGATCGTCTGTGCCAGAATCACATTGATGGAAACCGCTTTCATAAATGTCGATTTACCAGATGCATTTGCCCCGGTCAGTACCACACCTTTTTTCAGGACAAAATCATTCGGGATTGCATCTGCCATAAGAGGATGACTGATTTCCTCCACACTGATTGCGCCATCACTCTGCAATGACGGACAACACCATTGCGGCAGGCTTTTCCGGAAGGATGCGATCGCAATCTCCATATCGATTTCTCCTGCAAATGTATACAGTTGCATCGTCTCTTTTTTGCACGCGCGCAAAGTTTTTTGAATACGGTAAAATGCGACAACATCATGCAGCGTAATTCCCGCAATATAATCCCAGAGGATCCCCGTCACATCCCCGGACATGCTCTGGTATTTTCGGGTCTGCCAGCGCAGCATCCGGTGGGATAATTTTTGAGTTTTCTCCAATGCATGCAAAATTTCCGGTCTGTCCGGTTCCAGTTTTTTTACAATCCAGTTGCAAAAATCAAAAAGTTCTTTCAAACTGGATACCATAAACAAATTTCCCTCATATTTGCATTTGGTATGCAGATAAATAAGCAGATTGACTACCGCCACAACAAGAAAACCAGTTGCCCACAAATTAGTTCGCAGCAAAATTGCCCCGATCAGGCAAAACGCCAGCAGTCCCTGCAAAAAATACAATATTGCACCGGGAATGACCAGTGGGTTAATTTCTTCCGTCAGGAAAAACGGCAGATAACAGCTTTCTTTCTGCTTGCCGATACGCATGAGTTTTTCTTCTATCTCTGTGCGTATGGATTCCCGGCACGAAAAAAACGAAATCCTCTTTTCCATATCCTCACAGGACTGCCGTGTCTGCATATTGTGCAGGCGATGGTACAGAATCTGCTCTCCCATATACGTCCGGGTATGATTGATCCGCGCAAATACACGATCCATCTCTAGGTCATTCCACGTAACGGTATCCACGCTTCCTGCACTTTGCCATTCTTCCTTCTTTACGTCCTGCACCACCAGCTCTTCATACATACGGATTTCGCGCATGCGCTTCTCCAGTGATTCCCACGCTTCCAGCTCCATTGGATTTTTCCCGAATTGTGCTTTTATTCTGTTTCTTCTTTTTTGCTTTTTTCCAATCACCCAGTTCATGATTTCCACCTCAATTTTTAAATTCTGGCAGAACTATAAACCATGAACCAGGGTGAGAGTCAAGGGATTTTTACCCAAAAGACCGTTTCTGTGCCGTATAAATGCAGCGGTTGCCATTGACCAGAAATGCCACCAGGCAGACCGCAAAAAATGCAAGCCCATTTTCCACACCAAATACTTCCATTCCGATCAGAACCGGAGCCAGCAAAGTATTGGTTGCACTTCCAAACACTGCCGCGTATCCAAGTGCCGCACAGACCATCGGTGGCTGTCCTGCCAGGCTTCCCAGCACAAAACCAAGCGATGCACCGATGGAAAAAAGCGGTGTCACCTCTCCGCCCTGAAACCCGATCGACAAAGTCAGTACCGTAAAGAATAGCTTCAAAATCCAATCAAACATATACAGTTCTCCACCGGAAAATGCCTGCGCGATCAGATTGGTTCCAAGTCCGCAGTACCGTCCGTTCCACGCCAGAAAAAGAAACACCGCCAGTGGGATCGACACAAAGCCGATTCTCTTGTATGGATTTTCCAGTACGTTTCCCATAAACTGTTTTACTTTTTGCAAAAGCACCGCAAACAGCCGTCCCGTCAGACCGAACAAGATTCCAAAAAGAATCAGATATGTCACCGTCTTTGTGTCCGTCAATGACAGGGTCTGCGAAAGAAGAACCGAAAATTTTTCCAGCCCCAGCGCATGCGAAGTTGCAGATGCCGTAAAAGACGCAATCGCTGCAGGAAGCAATGCGGAATATGCCATACTTCCACTCACCACTACTTCCATCGCAAAAAAGACTGCTGCAAACGGAGTCTGAAAGAGGCCTCCAAATCCGGCTGCCATTCCCGCAATCAATACTATCCTGCCGTTGTCCGGGAAGTGGAATCTGCGGGCAAACGCATGGGAAAGTGTGGCACCGATCTGCACGGCAACGCCCTCGCGCCCAGCACTTCCGCCAAACAGATGTGTGATCCATGTACCGGCCATGACAAGTGGAATGAGTGCCAGTGGAATCGACTCCCGCTTTCCCTGCCCGGCTTCCATGACAAGCGTCATTCCTTTTGCCGCCGTCTCATTGAAATGCCGGTATAACCAGACGATCCCAAGCCCTGCCAGCGGCAGAAACGGCAGCAATACAACTACATGCGCCGAACGAAAATCTGTAATAAAAAGTAAAACACGACCAAATACCGCGTCAATGGCACCAATTGCAATGCCAAGGAGCAGCGCAGATAGCGCATACAAAAATGTTTCTTTTGCTTTTTTCTTTAATCCCTGTAAATCATGTGACGGATTCATGGTTTTCCTCTTCTTTCATAATCCCTTTTTCGTCTCTTACATGCGACATATGAACAATTGATTTACTGCTACATCCATCCTGCATCAATCCTTCCCCTGCACATCCTCAAAATCTTACAGCAAATAAAAAAGCCGATGGTCTCTGCGATCAAACAATCGTAGAAGTCATCAGCTTATCGTTCAGCAGTTCAGGGAAATTCCCTTGGGAGAACTTCATTCCCATTGACAGATTACTCCTTTTCCCATAAAAAATCAAGGAAAAAAAATTTGGGACCACATGTTACAATCTGCTGCTTTTGTAACTTACATCCCGGATTTTTCATTGCTACAATAAGGGTATCATGAATGTATGCAAAGGAGACGATTACAACTATGGCAAACAGAATTATGTTAAATGAAACATCTTATCACGGCGCAGGTGCAATTCAGGAGATTGCAACCGAGGCAAAAGCACACGGATTCCAGAAAGCTTTTGTCTGCTCTGATCCTGACCTGATCAAGTTTGGTGTAACAAAAAAGGTAACAGATGTACTGGACAAGAATGGTCTTGTGTATGAGATTTATTCCGATATCAAACCAAATCCAACCATCCAGAATGTCCAGCACGGTGTACAGGCATTCAAGGATTCCGGTGCCGACTACCTCATTGCAATCGGCGGCGGCTCTTCCATGGATACTTCCAAAGCCATCGGTATCATCATTGCCAATCCGGAATTTGAAGATGTGCGTAGCCTTGAGGGCGTAGCTCCGACCAAAAAACCATGTGTACCGATCATCGCTGTTCCGACCACCGCTGGTACTGCGGCAGAAGTTACCATCAACTACGTCATTACCGATGTGGAAAAGAAGCGTAAATTTGTATGTGTTGACCCACACGATATGCCAATTATCGCAATCGTAGATCCTGAGATGATGTCTTCCATGCCAAAGGGACTTACTGCTTCTACCGGTATGGATGCCCTGACACACGCCATCGAAGGATACACTACAAAAGCAGCCTGGGAAATGACAGATATGTTCCACCTCAAAGCCATTGAGCTGATCTCCAAATCCCTGCGCAGTGCCGTTGCAAACGAAAAAGAGGGACGCGAAGGCATGGCACTCGGCGAGTATATCGCGGGTATGGGATTTTCCAATGTCGGACTTGGAATCGCACATTCCATGGCACACACACTCGGTGCTGTCTATGACACTCCACACGGTGTTGCCTGTGCAATGATGCTCCCAATCGTTATGGAATACAATGCCGACTGCACCGGTGAAAAATACCGTGAGATTGCACGCGCCATGGGTGTCAAAGGTGTCGATGAAATGTCTGTGGACGAATACCGCAAGGCAGCGATTGATGCCGTACAGCAGCTTTCCGTCGATGTCGGAATTCCGACCAAACTGGAAGCACTGAAGGAAGAAGACTTACAGTTCCTTGCAGAATCCGCACATGCCGATGCCTGCGCACCTGGAAATCCAAAAGATGCCAGTGTGGAAGATCTGAAAGCACTGTTCCGTAAACTGATGTAATTTCTTACAATTCAATATAAAGTGGACTGTAAAAAAGTCACTGATGAAAAAAACGCCAGTTCCGGCAAATACCGGTTCTGGCGTTTTAAATTATAGACAAAGTGGAAGCGTTTTCAGCTTCTTTCTATATTAATCCCAGTTTTTGAAATACTTCCCTCAGCCGCACAGGCATGGATTCGGTCAGCGCATGTGCCAGCTCTTCTGGCGTACATTTCCGATACCCGAGCACCCACTGCACCGTCATATAAACCGAACCAAGACAATACATTTCCAGTTCAAACTGCAATTCGGTGGAAATCTTTCTTCCTGTCCGGCTTTCGATCTGCTTTGTGTAAAACTCCTGAATCAGTTCAAAATCATGATCTCTCAGGCAATTCTGCTGATCATTTTTGAATGCCGCCCGAAAAAACAGCTGCTCCATCTGAATGTATTCAAATTTGTTGACAAGGCTCTCGTAGACGGTTCTTCCTTCTCCCATGTGCTCAAATGATTCCAGCAAAATCTTATCAAAATACCAGTTGATCAGATCATATTTATCCTGAAAATTCCGATAAAATGTCTGACGCGTCAATCCACAGGTTTCTACAATTTCTTTTACGGTTATTTTTTCTACCGGTGCCGTGCGCATACATTCTTTCATGGCATTTGCCAGCTTATAGCGCACACCGTCATTCTGCTTTTGTGGTTCCATGTTTCCCCCAGTCTGGCAAGTTTTTCTTTTGGTTTATTATTGTCTATTATACTATATCTGCATAATTTTTTCATCTGTTCGTTTTCTTTTAAATTACTGGTTAACTGCGTGGTCTGGGGCCTTTGGGGTTTGGCAGGAGGGACGGATTTGCGGGGATTGTTTTAAATATAAGTTTTTTCGATGCGACGGAAGAAGGGGGACATTCTCTTTCTACAGAAAAATTTGCAAGTTAGCGCCGATATTGATTTCAGGTAAGTTTGACAAATATTTTACTTTTATGCCATTAGCGTTATGTGATGGAACTACGGCGCAGTTGCAAATTTGTTCTTCCGAAAGAAATGTCCCCCTTCTTCCTGTTGGCTGGAGATAATATAATTGAGAAACATATTTCCGCAAATCCTGTCTATGTGACAAATATAAAGGCACCAGAACTTGCAGTTAAAGGCGCTCCCGGAAGGAAATGCATACAATGAGTGTTTACAGTAAAGTGATAAATGTTTGGAAAGTTTGACATGCTAATAAGTGGAAATTTCATTGCTGGTATTTTGTGAAACAATCGTTCTATTGAAGCTTTTATATAATCGGGCATTATGAACTTATAAATGAAAGATGGGGGCTATATAATCAAAATTCATAGGAAAAATGCCATCGTGATATCTATGCCAATAAAATTCAGTAAAAGATACCATCGTGGTATCTATGCCAATAAAATTCAGTAAAAAATTCCACCGTGGTATCTATGCCAATAAAATTCATGTAAAAGATACCATTGCGGTACCTACACGCTGAAAATTTAACATTCAGATACCGGAAAGTCTCTATAGATCAAAAATTGCTTCTTTAGGTACCGCTTTTTCTAAAAAACCGGTATCTGGAGAAACAATTTTTACTATATAGGTGACATTTCCTGATTTTAAACCTTAAAATTTCGGAAAACTGTCACCTAAACCTTTAATTTTTCATCTATAGATACCCGGCCGTATCATCAAGTGATTTAACAGGGTATTTTTATGTTTATTCCAGTTCATGGGATTCGTAGCTCCTTTTGAGGCGTCCCCTTAACTGCAAGTTCTGGTGCCTTTATGTTTGTTCCACAGACAGGATTTGCGGGCATCATTCTTTTACTTATAGTTTTCCAATCCACAGGAAGAAGGGGAACATTTCTTTCGGAAGAACAAATTTACAACTTGCTCTGGCACTCACAACCCATAGTGAATTGCGTAAACTGAAAAACTTTACTCCACTTACCTGAAACCAACGCCAGAGCTAACTTGTAAATTTTTCTGGAGAAAGAGAATGTACCCCTTCTTCCGTCGCATCGAAAAAACTTATATTTAGAACAATCCCCGCAAATCCGTCCCTCCTGCCAAACCCCAAATACCCCAGACCACGCAGTTAACCAGCACTTTAAATGATCAATGCAAAATATCCCCAATCCCATATAAGTTCCGCAAAACTATTCTCCAGATACTCGCGGATATCCTCATCCTCATACCCGGTCATACGAGAAATCACCACCATATACTCCCGCACCGTCTCATAATCGAGTGCCTCCTCTGCCGGTATCCCATCTGCATCCAGACTCCATTTCAAAAACAGACTCTGCCGGATTGCCGCATACGCAATCGCAATCCACTGCATCTGCAGCACCATGTGCTCCAGATTATCTGCCTCTTCCGGTTCCGTCTCAAAATTCTCTGGCAAAATCAGATCCGAAAACACTTCGTTTCTAAGAAAATTACGAAGCAACAGTTCATACGATGCAAATGCATTCTGGAACTGTCTCCACCGATCCCAAAGCTGTCCTGCCTCATTTTCCCCCTTAGTGGCATCCATATCTTCTCCCACATGGATTCCCTGCCTTCCGAAAATTTTGGAATAATATTCTGCCTGTGTAATCACAGGTGTCAAAAACTTCTCATACAGTCCCTCTTTCCGGTAATTGACCGCCAGATCCTGCAGAAGTTCATTGCATTCTTCCCAGGTTTCCAGCGAAGAGATTGTGCTCTTTGCCTGTGTGATTGCAGTGCGCAGTTGCAGCAGTGTCTCCGGAGAAAAATATTCTTCCACCAGTTCCGGTGTGATGGGCTGATTTTTATACAACTCCAGCAGAATATAAAAACTTTCCAGCAGAGCCTCCTCGATAGAAACCGTATGATCCCCCAGTAACGCCAGAATATGTTCCCGGATCAGAAACGCCATTTTATTTTCGTCTTTTTCCACACACATGGTATGTTCCGACACATTTGTCCACGTGTTTTCACTTGAAATGTCAGCATTGCTGTGCACGACCGATGGAAACGTAATCTCTTTATGCCGCCACAGATCAATCACCGCCGGACACCCCGGCATCAATGTATCTTCTTCATGATCGGCAAACCGGTGCACTTCCCTCGGAAATGTCGTGCAGGTTTCCGAGAGAATCGAATCCCCATACGCCAAAACCAGACGGCACAGTTTGTCTTTGGCAAGAAATGGGCATCGATGCTCCTCGTCCAGCCGGATAACCCGGATTCCATCTTTCATACAAGTATAAGTGCCGAGATTTTTCCCACAATTTTTTGAATCTCCAGATACCTGATCCAACGACTGGCTTTTAGCGCATCCCGGCATCGTATCCGGCGGAAGGACTTTCTTCCATCTGCGGTTCGTATCCGCATCCACCGCAATCTTCCACTCCTGACAGCAGGTAATCGGACACTGGCCGGCAATGCAGCTGAATTCATCATAATAATCCGGACGGATTTTCTTTCGTTCTGTTTTCATATATCCTCATTTCTACATATGCTTGTTCAGTACTCTCCATGCAATTGCATAGACAATAAGAAACAGACAGATCATACACGACATCAGCTTACTGATCATCGGATCATACAGTCCTCCAAAAAGAAAGGCAAAATACATTACAATCAGAAGCACAAACGCTGCCATCCTTAACGCACGCGACCCAATCTCAATATTTCTCTCGTCCGTTACCTGCAGTCTTGCTTCCTTTAATTTCTCTTCGTCTTTCATCAGACGCTTATTGCGGATCAAAAAACAATTCCAGAACATATAAGCCCCACACCGATCCCACAATATACACCCAGCATATAATCGTCTACTCTCATCTTTCCTGAAAATTCCATATAATAAGCGGCTGCCGCACTGATTATGCCAAGCAGAATCAATCCCAGCAGGCATTTATTTTTCGCCTGCAGCTGCTTGCGGAATTCCTCATTGTTTGTCACTTTACTTCCTGAAAATAAACAAAATCCCTTCATATGTTTTCATCCTCCTGATCAAATATAAATAATTCCTCAATGGTTACGTGAAAAAACTGTGCAAGTTTATGTGCCAACACTAAAGAGGCTTTGTATCTGCCTCCCTCCAGGGATATAATCGTCTGTCTGGTCACATCCACAGCATCTGCAAGCTCGCTCTGGGTCACTCCCAGCTCCTTGCGCAGATCCTGAATTCTTGTTTTCATGCTTCCCCTCCTCACGGAAATTTTTGTCAAGTTTGCTTTACACCGCGAAGTATAGCGCACTTTACATTGTATGTCAAGTGTATTTTACATTTTCATTTCAGAACGAAGCAAAACTTTGAAAGTTTCTATTGAACAGTAACAGACAATTGGTATAAACTGTGTATATATCGAAAATAAAGGAGAACTTATGAAATTAGAAAATTACGAAGTGCATCTGCCAAGCTATTCCATCGGCGATCACATCTACGATAAAATCGGTCCGGTCTGTGAATCCTACGGAAAAACCGTGCTTCTGATCGGTGGCAGACGCGCACTTAAAGCAGCGGAAGAAAAAATCCGCACTTATGTAGCAAAAACAAACTTAGAAATCATCGGTGTCGAACTGTACGGCAGTGACTGTACCTACGAAACCGTGGAAAAACTGCGGCAGCTTCCCGTCTATCACAAAGCCGATATGGTCTTTGGTGTGGGCGGTGGAAAAGCACTAGACACCGTAAAATGTCTGTGTATCACTGACGATAAGCCGGTCTTTACGTTCCCGACCATCGCCTCCAACTGTGCAGCATGTACTTCGGTATCCATCATGTACAACGAGGACGGCACATTCTTAAAACCGAACTTTTTTATACGGCCTGCCATGCACGCATTTATCGACACAGAAATTATTGCCAAAGCCCCTGCACAGTATATGTGGGCGGGCATTGGCGATACCTATGCCAAATACTATGAGGCAACCATCTCTTCCCGTGGGGAACAGCTGGAACATTTCACCTCCCTTGGTGTGGCATTAAGTGTCATGTGCCGCAATCCGCTTCTGGAATACGGTGCCAAAGCACTCGAGGATCATAAAAAAGGATTATGTACCTACGATGTGGAGCAGGTTGTCCTTGCCATCGTCGTGACAACCGGAATTGCCTCCATTTTCCTGACGAAAGATTTCACCCCGGATTATAACAGCGGGCTGGCGCATGCAATTTTTTATGCGCTGACCAGTTATCCGATCATTGAAGAAAAACATCTGCACGGAGAAGTCGTGGGATTCGGTGTTCTGTTTGCACTGCTTGTCGACCAGCAGTACGAGGAATTTGAAAAAATCTATACCTTAAACCAACAGCTGCAGCTTCCGACCTCCCTGGAACAGATTGAGATTACGGAAGAACAGTGGGAGGAAAGTATGGACCGCATCCCGGAAATGTCCGATATCAGACATTACCCATACAAAGTAACAAAAGAAATGCTGACCCTTGCAATGAAGCAGCTGAAAGAACGGGAGGCAGACAGATAAATGCATAAAAAATCTTCTGCCGGCACCGGCACCTATTCCATCATCTTTGGTGTTGCCTTTGTCTGGTTCACCACGCATTTCGGCGGCGGATTTGCCTCCGGTGCCCAGATTTACAGTTACTATGTACGGTTCGGCATCTGGTGTCTGATCATGCCTGCACTTGCCATGCTCTATAACGGCATCTTTTTTGCCTACGGCATACGCTTTGCCAGGAAACACGAAGTATACGATTACCGCTCGTACAACAATGCTTTTTACGGAAAATTCGCCCCAGTTTTTTCCAACCTGTTTGAAGTGCTCTATATCTGCGTCATGTGTGTCGCTCCTGCGGTTGCCTTTGCAACCGGCGGTGCAACATTAAGTACACTGACAGGACTTCCGTATCTGCTGTGTACACTGATCATCGGCATTTTCATCTTTATCGTTGCCATTTTCGGCACCGATCTGGTGCGCCGGGTAGCCTCCGTGCTTTCCATCTGCATCATTGCCGGACTTCTGATTGTATACATTCCGAATATCATCCACGGATGGTCTGCCATCCGCGCAACCGCACAGCAGATGACAACATCCACACAACCATTCGGGAAGGCACTTTACTCCGCATTCCTTTACGGAACGTTCCAGCTGGCAAACATTGCGGTATTTGTCCAGCACGCCAAAGTATTCAAAAAACCGGGCGATGCAGTCAAAAGCATGGGGCTCGGCTTTATCATCAACGCGCTGATGATGACGATGGTCTGTCTTGGAATTATGACCGTTTCCACAAGCCCGGATATGGCAGGTACCAGCGTACCAACACTGCTTATGGTGCAAAACGGCATTGGAAAAGGATTTATGACACCGTTAATTTCCATTCTGATTATCCTCGGTGCCGTATCCACCGCCGTAAATATGGTTGCCGCCATGGTGAAACGTGTATCCGACGGACTTAAAAAACGGACCCTGTCCGGCAAAAATGATGTATCTGCCGGGACACCAAAAGCAGAAACTCCGGACATAAACACCAGAAAACGCATCTCCTCCCGTGAGATTATCATCGCACTGATCTGCTGTCTGATTGATTTTGGCATCGCACAGTTCGGGCTTCTGACACTGATCCAGAAAGCTTACAGTTTTCTGGCTTACCTTGCCATTCCGGTGATCCTTGTTCCATATATCATTCACATGATTGTGACACGAATGGATTCCAAATAAAGCAAATGTAGGAAAAAGGTCTTATTGACGAAAAACATCTTTAGATGATACGATACCTCCATATCAATAAAAAATATGGAGGTTTTATTTTATGAAAAAGTTAAAGAAACAATTTCTGGCAGCTGTGCTTACCGCAGTTATGGCAGTATGCGCTTTTGCCGGCACTACTCCTGTAGCGGCAGCAACCCTTTCTGCCAAGCAGTACATCAACAAAATGGCGAAAGCCACAGAAAAATTGAAATCCTATGAGATGAAAATGAACATGGATATGGACATGTCGGTTCAGGGAAAAACCACATCCACCAAAACCACGTCAACAACGATTGCTTTTGCCAGTCCGCTGAAAACCAAAACCGTTATGACGATGACAATCCCTTCCAACGGTAAGGACACAAAAATAAAAGTAATCTCCTACACAAAACAAAAAGGCAACAAACTGTTGCAGTACACCTCTACGGATAACAAAACCTATGAAAAATCAACACTGGATTTGTCTGACTACTCCGATATGCTCAGTTCTGTACAGACCACAGATATGTATTCGGATTTAAAAATTGTCAAAAACAGCGTAACCGTCAACGGAAAATCAACCGTACAGATTCAGGCACAGCTGAAGGGCGAAGATATTGCCGGTCTTCTTGCACAACTTGGACTTAACGGAGATAACACACAGGGAACATCTTCTGATTACAGTTCTCTTTCTCCGATTACCATCTCTCTCTGGATTGATAAGAAGACCTATTATCCGGTAAAACAGACGATCGACATGAAAGACTTCATGAACGAGTATCTTAGTTCTCTTGTAGCGGATTCCGATATGTCCTACTCCAAGATTAAGACATCTGTTACATACAAAAACTTCAACAAGGCAACTAAATTTTCACTTCCGAAAGCCTGCAAATAAATGAAAGAAATGAAAAAGTTGGAATAACGACCGATTCGTTATTCCAACTTTTTTACTTTCCCTGTGTACAATTCGCTGCATCAATTGCAATGACAAGCATCAGTGCCGGAATCTCATCTTCGGGATTTAAAATATTAATCGTATAGGTATCTCCCCAGTGGAACAGTTCCTTTGAAATATGCACGACTGAACTGCAGCCCGCATACACATCATAATCCCAGGCGAGGAAATCTCCCTCACAACGCCATCCGTTATAATCAATTTCATAACGCGGTTTGAAAAACGTAAATTCCTTTTGAATATTTCCAAATTCACGTCCACTGATCACAATATCAAACGAAGGAAGAAGCGTAAAAAGACGCTGCTTGATCATACCGATTTCATTTCCGGAAACATCAAATACATGGATCTGGTGCCCCAGCCGAAACAATTCTGCTTTTACAAAATACTTTTTATTTCCCGCCTCATCATAAACATCATAGGTATCCGTCCATGAAAAAACACGCTGTTTCATCAGTAATTTCATATTCTTTTTCCCTCTTTCTTCTTTTTTCCGATCTGTGGCAACGTAATATTTACCCCAAGTACCAGTTTCACAAGCCAGACAAAAAACAACAGAACAAGAATCGGTATTACACAGGAAGTCACAAGCATTACCGCAATCGCTTCTATAAACCGGTTCAGTGTATTTTCCAGATTTACTTTTGCTCCGGTGACGGTATCCTCAACTTTGTCCACCAGTCCCGACCAGAAACTACTCTTCCCACCAGTATCAGAACCACTGCTCTCCTGACTCTGTGTATCTGCCTCGCCTTTGATCTCATCCGTCGCCTGCTTTGCCGATGCAATGGTATTTTCCATGGAAGCTCCATATGTCGCATCAATCAGATCCGCAACCCTGACACTTACCGGAACTACCAGATAAACAGCCAGCCCAAACAAAACCAGCTTACAGGCAATGGTCCTGCCCAGATCTTTTTTGAATCCAAAACAAAGCGACAACAAAATACATCCGATCGGAATCAACAGTTTAAATGCTGCCAGCCCCGTAATGGTAACCAGATATTTTTCCAGATATATTGCACAGACCACAATCAGAAAATACGAACTCAGATCGGCCAGTTTATCCGCAATCGGAGTACCGGCATCTCCCGGAATAAGCGTAATTGCGGCAGAAGCAGCTGTTGCCGCTGCCGTCAGTTCCAATGCAGTTGTCTTTTTGTCATCCAGTGACTGAATCGCGTGTGCATTTATCTTCATAGTTGGAGATGAGGTGTATTTTGCAATCACACAAAATGACAGAAGTGCACACAAAAGGGGAATCAAAATCGATACGATCCACCGGATTCTCTCCCTCTGTTCTGCCTGTTTGTGGTTTCCTGACTCGTCCATTGTTCTTCCTCTCTTTCTGGTCTACGATCCCGAAGGAAGCCGCACGATGCGGGTCTTTCCTTCCTTCTTTGCGCGCATCAGTACCGGCATGTGTTTTTTTCGCAGTGCATGCACCACCGGATAGGCTGCAAACAGATCTGCCGTAACATAAACCGCTTCCGGTTTATACTCGAGTATTTGTTTTACAAAATCTTTGATATACGTTTTCCAGTCTTCTTTTTCCATTGCAACTTCCGCATACACGCCCTGTTCTTCCAGATCCGGAAGAAGCGGAAGTGTCATGTGACAGATCTGTGCATCGGTCATATCCGGAATCTGTCTGAGCAAATGCTCTGTTTCTTCTCTCTCGCAATTTTTTGTCTCCTGTGCCTCTCCGGCATCCCACAGACACACAATCACCGGCTTTTGCTCATATTCTTCCAGACTGATCTCACATGCCCTGATGGCATCCGCCTCGTCTCCAACCGTCATAAGAAATCCGCCCTTGTGACAGAATCCTGCGCTGGCAAGCCCGGTAGCCGCTTGCAGTTCTTCATTTTCAAGCCCCAGCCATTGCTTTGGAAAACTGCATTTGTAATTCATGGAATCCGGTTTCTTCTGTGGCTGGATACAATATCCGCCACGATTTGACGGGAAAATAACAAACGCTGTATCCGTCTCCTTCAGCCTCTTCTGACACGGAACAAATTCCGGCAGCACCAGAATACGCGCATCCCCACCCTGTGTCTCCTGCATGGCAAGTACCTGATCGATTTTCTCGTCCGCGCGCGCGTCTGCACGATAACGTGCGAACTTATTTTCGAGGATCAGCCCTGCTATCCGGACAGCATGCAGGAATTCCCCGGTCAGCCCACACTCCTTCTGCCCAGCGGTCAGCTTACTTTTGTCATATATCTTCTGGTTTTGGGCATCCCATACCGGATTAAAATTGCCAATCAATGATGCAAGCTCATTCTTTTCCCCGGTATTATCATTGTTATCCAGCGGCTGCACAAATTCTTCATCAAACCGCTGCGCTAATGCCCCGCCTAGGATTTCGCCTCCGAGTTCTTCCCAGAGCAGACCAAAGGCGGCATACGGTACTCCATTTTCCCGCACACGACTGTCTCTCTGGTGATGGTCATACTGCCCTCTGCCAATATCAAATACAATCCCGTCATATCCTTCCGGCACCTGGTTTCCCCTTGTGATTGTAATCTGCGGATTCAGATACAACAATAATGCGGATGAAAATACATCATCCGCATGAAATTTTCCACTATGTGTAAATGCTTTTGCATTCGGTTTTTTGATCTGTTCTAATAATCCCATCTTGTCTTTCTACTCTTTTTTATTTTCTGTAATTCCCCACTCTTTTTCCATATAATCTCTGCCCATGCCTCCACCGACATCCCCGCTCACATTGCGGAGTGCAGCCATACATACGCCTCCAAGCGCACCAACTACAAGAATCCCCAGTAACATCCACATAAAAATTCCCCCTCTCCGAAAATGATATGTTTTCTTCAATATATTACACCTGTGTGATGAAGTCAACTCATTTCACAAAAAGGGGGAAAATGTGTACCTGAACAGCATGGTGTTCAGGTGCTGAGTGAACAGTAACAAATTATGAATCGATTCACACTTTTCCTTGCAGAGATTCAAAAGATATGTTATTCTATGTATAGAAAAAGGGAAAGCTAGAGAAGCGGCTTACCCCAATAATTAAAAATCTGTTTTAACAACAGCCGTCATTATTGCGAGTAATGGCGGCTATTTTCGTTTTCCCTTGAAAATCGTGTAACACAATCCAACAAGGGCGCAAATGAATATCCCTATCTGAATCAAATCAGAATATGTAACATACATTGGCAACGCCCTCCTTTCTTTCGTCTGGAGGGTTAGCCCCTCCGAAAAAGAGGGTAAGCCGCCCGGCTCTCTAGTTTCCCATGTATCTATACTATCATTTTAGAAAAAGTCTTTCAATCAAATTCTAACCTGATTGTCTTTTTATTCGTTATTGTTACTCTCTGATTACATAGAAATCCGCTGGAAAGGAGGGCTAAGCCATGAGTATTGTCGACTTTATAGCAGTGGTAAGTTTCGGCCTAACCTGCTTTGGTCGTGGATATACCTTTGGCAAAGATAACAATAAGCCACAAAAATAGCCACCATATTACAACTCTATTTCCTCCACCTGAATCTTCTGGTTTACCATCCCCTGGCGGCTGACCAGCAGATACACCTTTAAATCCAGCTGATCTTTTGCAATTGTAAATGGCTCCTGCCGCACAATTTCTACATATGCGCCCGTCTTTTCCAGTTCTTCCTTCCGTGCGTTTGCTTTTTTCAGACACAGTGCCAGCCGTTCCTCTCCGCTTTTTCCGAACAGGCGTCGCGGATAGATGGCCGTCTCCTTTTTGATCGTTTCCGTAAGTGTTTTCACAAAGCCAAAATGAATGCTATGGTGCAGGACGTGTGCCACCCATCTGGTTACAATCGTTGATGGATGTCTGCGATAAAAGTGAATCCAGCCAACCAGCAGCCAGTCTTTCGCCTGCTTCGCCAGCTGCTCCATCACATCCAGTCCCTGCAGGAAAGACTCTTTCGGCATCTCATGTGGCACCATATACGGTTCCGGTGCAGCACAGTAAGAACAGAAATTAAGTGCCGGGACATCCGCCAGATGAACCAGGTGCTTTTCCCCCTCACTGCAGTAATTTTCCCCCAAATAGGTATACTTGTCCCACAGCACTGCAATCCGAAATTCCAGCTGACGCAGATTTTCATGCCGCGGAACCCAGAAATGTGCAATCTCTCCGTAGTTATATAGATTTACTTCCAGCTCCAGCTTCTGATAAAACAGGGTAATAACACTGTCTCCCTGCCGCACCCCAAGCACATACCGGTTCTGATCCCGGTCATAAGAGGCATCCAGTTTTCCTTCATAATCCTTTTTGTATGTGCCTGTGAAGATTGCTTCCCGAAAAACAAGAAAACTCTCCACGGTATCATTCATTTGATAAACCAACCGGATATCCTGCTCTGTTGTATTTGCTGTATGGTCCTCCGGCAATAAAAGTTCAAATTCATTTTGCGCAAGCAGTTCCTGCAGCATTTCAAATGTTGTCACGTTTTTCTACTCCCTGATCCATTGCTAAGCCTATGATACTCTAATGGCTTCTTTCCTGTCAATCATCCCATATTTTTTCAAGAACAAAAAAAGAGTATGAAAAACACCGTTGTTTTCCATACTCCTTTTTCTTATTATATATGTCTTATATCTTTGACCTGCTTCAGACAAAAATCCGATTAGATATTTAACAGATCACTGAATACTTTCAGTGCTCCGTCTGTCTCATGTGCAAGAACGCGCTTTGCAAGGACTTTGCCAAGCTGAACACCTTCCTGATCAAAGCTGTTGACATTCCATAAGAATCCCTGGAACATGATCTTGTTCTCAAAGTGTGCCAGTAATGCACCTAATGTCTTAGGATTTACCTGATCACCAATGATAATAGAAGATGGACGTCCGCCTTCGAAGTTCTTGTTGCGGTTATCATCCTCTTTACCGCATGCAAATGCAACGATCTGTGCCGCAACGTTTGCACAGAGTTTCTGCTGACTTGTGCTTCCCTGAATATCAACATCGGTTTCAAGCTGATTGTTCTTAAAACCTACAAACTGCAGCGGTACGATATCGGTTCCCTGATGCAGTAACTGATAGAAGGAATGCTGTCCGTTTGTTCCCGGCTCGCCGAAAATAACAGGACCTGTCGGGTAATTTACAGGCTCTCCAAAACGGTTTACGGATTTACCGTTGGACTCCATATCTACCTGCTGTAAATGTGCCGGGAAACGATTGAGTGCCTGTGAATACGGAAGCACTGCGGTGCTCGGATATCCCAGTACGTTGCGCTCATATACACCAATCAGTGCATCCAGCATTTCAGGGTTCTTTAATACATCTTTTTCTGCGGAAAGCTGATCCTCTGCTGCGGCGCCATCCAGGAACTGTGCAAATACATCCGGTCCGAATGCCAGGGATAATACAGCTCCACCAACGGCTGATGTAGAAGAATAACGTCCTCCGATGTAATCATCCATAAAGAATGCTGCCAGATAATCATCACTCTTTGCCAGAGGGGAAGTCTCACTGGTAACTGCGATCATATGCTTAGAAGCATCCAGTCCCGCTTTCTTTAATGCATCCTTAACAAATGACTCATTTGTGAGTGTCTCAAGTGTTGTACCCGATTTGGAAACAAGTACGAAAATGGAATGGGCAACATCAACAGAATTCAATACCGCTGCTGCATCATCCGGATCTACATTGCTGATGAATTTTGCTTCCATCCTGAATGTGTTGTTTTTCTTTGCCCAATTCTCAAGTGCTAAATACATAGCGCGGGGACCCAGGTCACTTCCACCGATACCGATCTGGACAACTGTTGTGAATTTTTCACCAGCAGCGTTTGTGATCTCACCTGCGTGTACTTTGTTTGCAAAATCTGCAATTCTCTGCTGCTGCTCAACATAGAATTTACGCTTATCCACACCATCTGCTACAACGGCTTTTCCAAGCTGTCCACGGGTCAGCTGATGAAGAACCAGACGGTTCTCCCCGGTGTTAATCACTGCACCATTGTAAAGCTCCTCAAATTTTTCGGAAAGCTGGGCTTCTTCTGCAAGCTTAACCAAAGCTTCCAGTACATCATCATCCACCTGCTTTGCAGCATAGTTGTACACCAATCCCTCTGCCATTGGAATACTGTAATTTTTCACACGCTCTGCCCCGTTCTCGCCAGACATAACTTTTTTCAGATCTATGCGACCTGTTTTTGAAAGGTTCTGAAAAGAAGCAAGGGTATCCAAGTTGTCCCAAGTAACCATAATAGATTCCTCCTATATGTTCTTTGTTATTTTATTCCTCAACCTTACTGATTATACAATGTAATTTCCATGAATTCAAGTATGGATAGTATGTGAAAAATGCGCTTTTCTTTTTCTTATACTGTGATATAATTCTTATAGATGTTTTGGAACGGCATATGTTTATTGGGGGATTACATATGATTCATAAAAAAATAGGGGCGTTTATATTTCAGGATGTACAAAATCCAAATGAGACAAAAACCACTGCTGTGACCCTGCGTCTGTACGCACTGATTCTCAGCGTTTATTTTCTTGTCCTTTTTTGTGTCTGCTGCTTTCTTCGGGATGTTCCTTCCTCCCTGCTGACGCTCATCTGTGGCATTTTATATGTATTTGCTTTCCGGATTACCTATCTAAACCATACACATTTTGCTTCCATTTTTTCACAATTACTGACGTTATTGTGGATTACTGTATTTATACAGAGATTTGGGTGGGACTGCGGTGTACAGCACTTCCTGTTTGTACTTCTCGTATTAAATTTTGCAGTCAGTTTCCACCGCATACGCACTAAAATTTTTGTTGGAATCTGCACATGTGCTTACCGCCTGCTTTTGTATGCCTATACACGGTATCATCTGCCGGTCATCCAGCTTTCCACAGATGCCAGTATCTGCATACAGACCATAGACACTTTGTTTATTTTTGCAGAACTGATCACCGTTATGATTATTTTCACCCAGAATTCCCAGCAGATGGAACACAAGCTTATACGTTACAATCTGGAACTGGAACATATCGCATCCACGGATCCCCTGACCGGGCTTTTCAACCGTTGGCAGATGTATAAGCGTCTGGAAACATGTATTTCCAGATACACTCAGCATAAATTACAGACCCTGACTGTTGCCATGGGGGATATCGACTTTTTCAAACATGTCAATGATACTTACGGACATGATGCCGGGGATGAAGTTCTCCGCACACTTTCCAGGTTGTTTTGCACGGTAATAGGCGAAAAAGGAGAAGTCTGCCGCTGGGGCGGAGAAGAATTCCTGTTTGTATTTCCCGGCATGGATATGGAGGAGGTTCAGCTTTTGATGTCTGACCTTCTGGATGATATCCGGCACACTCCTGTATTATACGAACGGGAACTGATTCATGTAACCATGACATTCGGAGTCGAAGAATTTGGCAGAAATCATACCATGGAATCTGTCATCCAGGAAGCCGACCGCAAGCTTTATCTCGGCAAAGAGAGTGGGCGGAACCGGGTGATCTACTGATTTTATGCCATCTCACCCACCCGGTGGATTTCCGTTCTTTTTCTGAGGAAATCCAAAAATCTGTCACATACGACGGTATATACAGATCCCATCACATTGAATATAATTCGCAGCGCCACTGCCGTACCTGCACCGAATAACCCCGATGCGATCGACAGTGCGCCAAACGTATTAAATACGGTCTGCCATGCATATCCTGCAGAATAACCCACACCAATTCCACCGATCATCCCGATATACGGATACATGGATTCCGGTAACACATGATACAAAACAAGAAAGATCATGCACCCCACAATATTAAACGGTCCCCTGCGTTTTGCACGCTCCACGCTGTCCTTGTGAAACGGAAGACATACTGACATACATGCAATTCCTGCCCACATCGCACGCGGCCATCCGAGCAGTGACACGATCAGCAGTGCCGAAGAAACAATCAGTGTCAGCTTAATATACCACCAGTTCCGCGCGGAACGCACATCAAATTCCCGGAACAGATCCAGGAATGTCCGGCGGTATGGGCGGTTTTTCTGATTCTTATAAAATACAGCCATACAGATTCCCATACCAATCAGCAGACTGATCACACGCAGCACATAGGCATGTCCACTCACATCATACCCCTGCAAAAGCAGATATCCAAGGACAAACGTGGACTGGTTTGACATGATCACATTGTGGCATCCGAAAATCATGAGAATCAGAATACATGCCACATTCACAAAAAATGCCGGAACCGGATGCATCATATTGGTAATTCTCGGTCCTGCGATTAAAATCCCAAAAATTCCCGCAATACAGAGCAGCCCATGACTGGTACGCACCCCGAAATCTGCCTGCCGCAGCACAAGTACTACCAGCAGCACAACCACTCCCGGTACACTGTTATCTGCACCGAATATTTTACTGAACAGTGTAACCACAGCGACGCAGAATGCCATAACAAGATAGACTTTAAAATTATAGATCAGGATATGTCTGCGTTTTTCTTTTTTGTCTGTTGTGTTTTTGATCAGCTGTTTTGAGCCAACTGAACTCAGTTGTAGTTCCTGGTAAAAAGTCATCGTCTGATTCCCCCTCGTTTTTTTAATAAAAAAGTACGCTGGCTTTGTGGTGCAACGATATCACAAAGCGTAGCGTACTATACCTCGATTTTTAAAAAACGTCAAGGATACGTCCTGTTTTTTTTAGATTTTGTTTAGAATTATTTTAGATTTTTCCCATCTGAAAAAGCATTTCCCACTTTTTCGCCCAGCACATAATACTCATTGTTGAACGGATCAAATGTGATCGGCTGTACTTTTGCCACATCTACTTTTCCGTCGGTCATTGCAGCTTCATCCACACTGACATTGACAATCTCCGCTACCAGTCTGCAGCTTTCCGGATCATAACTTTTTACTTTGCACTCTGCACAGACTGCCAGTTCATTGATGATCGGAGCGTCTACATTTGCACTCTTTGTCACGGTAAAACCTGCTTTGTCCAGTTTTCCTGCCACATTGTTTGCAGATTCGATTCCCACATAATCACAGGCTGCCACATGCTTTGCATCTGCCATGCTTACGGTAAATGCCCCGGTTCTCTGGAAATTCTTTGTTGTCTTATGTCCGGCACTGATGCAGAAAGAAATCTCGTTTCCTTCACTGATTCCGCCCCATGCTGCGTTCATTGCATTCGCCGTGCCGTCCTCATTGTATGTTGCGAGAATAAATACCGGCTGTGGATAGGTGTATGGTTTTGCTCCAAAATCTTTTCTTGCCATATTAATTCACTCCTTTTCGTGCTCTGTTTTGAATTATTTGGAAGGATGAACTCCTTCCTCTGTTTTATACCTCACATTTTTGCAGGAATCAAGAGGGGGCAGGACATATACAGGTTTTTTGTGGGATTATGTCCCACGGCTTTTGCTTCTTGGGACATATGTAGATTTTGTGAGCAATTATGTCCCATAACATCTGGTGTCTGGGATATATAGAAGATTTTTCCGGAGCTATGTCCCTCTTTCTTGGACACACGGGACTTTTTCTCCTGCTTTTTCGCTATATGTCCCTCTTCTTTAGACTTACGGGACTTTTTCCTCTGCTTTTTCTTTATATGTCCCTCTTCCTTGGACTCGCGGGACTTTTTCCTCTGCTTTTTTCTATATGTCCCTCTTCTTTAGATTCGCGGGACTTTCTCCCCTGCTTTTTTACATATGTCCCATCTAGGTTCTGCAATAGCATGAAATGAAGGTGATATACTTTTATATGCCCCAAAATTATATAGCTAAATACAGTTCGCACTCCAAGATTTCACACAGGCAAAAATGGCATTTTATATAATTATATCTCTGCACATACTTTGCCAAGTTTTTTTGCATATTCAAAAAGCTGCCGGTTTTTCTCATTATAAGGACCAAATTCTGTCAATGCGCAAATGCAGGCATCACAGTCATCGAGCATCTGTTTTGCCCGCAAAAAGGTTTCTTCCGAAACCGGAAAGAATGCTTTTTCCGAAAAAACACAAGCGGCAAGTGCAGATGCCGCTGCATACTCCACATCATTTTCCTGCAGAATGCCTGCTGCAAATGGAATATTCTGCCGCTGCAGGCGGTTGTAAACCGCAAGCCCTGTTCCACCACCGCCAATCACAAATACCTCTGGAATTCCTTCCGGTCTTTCCATAAAAACCTGTCCGGTCTGCGGTTCAAACTGCTGTGGCTTTACACCGTACAACTGCTGCACGTAGTTCCCGGAAAAGATTTCCTCCGGTGTCCCGACCCGGTCAATACGGTCCCCTTTCACACACGCAATGGTGTCCGAAATTTTCTGTGCCAGATCCAGTTCATGCAATGACATGATAACTGCCAGGTTTTTCTTCCGTGCCAGCATGCGGATGGTTGTAAGAATGTCCAGTTTAAATCCCATATCCAGATAGGAAGTCGGTTCATCAAGAATCAGAACCTGTGTGTCCTGGCAGATCGCCCGCGCCAGCATAAGTCTCTGCCTCTGCCCATCACTGATTCTCCGGAAATCCTGCTGCTGCACTTCCCCGGCATGCACCAGAGCAATCGCCTCGTCCACCTTTTTCCAGTCCTGTTGTGAGAGGATACCAAGCCTCCCCGTGTACGGGTAGCGCCCGGTTGCCACCACATCCCTGCCGCTTAACAGTTCCGTGTGGATGCGCTCCGTCATGACCATCGAAAGATGTCTGGAAATCTCACTGTCCGTCAGTTCCCTCATGGATTCTTTTCCCAGAAAAACACTGCCGCCAATGGTTTTAAGCTGTTTGGTGATGGTCTTTAAAATTGTCGATTTTCCGGAGCCGTTTGGTCCGATCAGTGTGAGGATTTCCCCTGGCCGGACACCCAGATTGATATTTTTAATCAGGGGAATCCGGTCGTATCCTACGGTCAGATCACGCATCGTAAGCTGCTCGTCATCGTTTGGTATATCTTGCGCAGGAAACTGCCCTGACTCTTTTAGCATATTCTGCCCGTTATGTTGTTTTCCGTTTTCTTCTTTCATCACTTTCCAATTATTTTCCATTTGCATTTTTGTGTCTGCTCATAGTAACTTTCTTCCTGCCTTTGCGTCCTTATCCGTTTTGGCTTTCTGTCTGCACGTTATTTTTCTTCCACGATTCATCACATCTGCTGCTTTCGCAACATTGCCGCAATTACCACCGGCACTAAAAATACCGCCGTCACCGAACTGATACTGATCTCCGTTGGTGCAAACACGGTCCGCGCAATCCCGTCACAGAACAGCGTAATCACTGCCCCGCCGAGAAAACATCCCGGAATTAGAATAATCGGTTTTGCCGTGTGGGTTGCCAGTTTAATCAGATGTGGCACCGCAATCCCGACAAACGAAATCGGTCCGGCAAACGCGGTCACACATGCCGACAGCAGACTTGACAGTAAAATCAGTGCAATGCGCAGTACTTTTACATTTACGCCCATATTTCTGGCATAAGATTCTCCCATCTGATAGGCACTGATTGGTTTTGCAAGCCCGAAGGTAATCACAACCGTGATTCCAACAATTATGACCATGATGCGAATGTGCTCCCAGCTCATACCGGAAAAACTTCCCATTGACCAGTTGTGAAGATTGACAATATTGGAATCGTCCGCAAACGTCACACAAAAATCCGTAATCGCCGAACAGATATAACCAATCAGGATACCGCACACTACAAGAAGCGACATATTCGATACCCGAAAAGAAATCAAAAGAACAAATCCCATGGCAAGCAGTGAACCGGCAAATGCAGCTACCACCATTCCAAGGGAACTGACCATAATCCCTTTTTCCAGAAGAAAGATCATGGTCAGTGCCACGACAAGTTTGGCTCCGGAGGAAATCCCAAGCACATACGGTCCTGCAATCGGATTCTGGAAAAAACTCTGCAGCAGGAAACCGGATACGGAAAGTGCCCCTCCGAGCAGAACTGCAGCAATGATACGGGGCAGACGGATTTTCCAGACAATCTGATACAGTGTGGAATCCGGCTGATGTTTTGTCAGCACGCCCAGAAAATCAAAAAAAGACATTTCCACACTTCCGACACCGATATTCCAGAAAAACAGAATTGCCAGCAATAGAATAATCACCACAAAAGAAACCAGATAGCGGAGCGTTCTGTTTGTTTCTGTCCCGGAATTATTCTTTTTTTCTTTTATTTGTGATCTCATGTTCTGCTCCTCATGCATTACGACAATTGTTATTATTTGTACATCCGTACGCTCCGGCTCACTGCAATTTCTTCAGAAACCGGTATGTTCCATCCCCTTCTCCCGTCAGGATCTGATTCAGATCCTCGATAAAATCACAGGTTCCGGTAGACTGCTGGTAAAAATTGCTTCCCGTTGTGTACACCTGTCCGCTTTTTACAGCCTGAAAATCCGCAAACAGGCTGTTTTTCTTTACCAGCTCATCGATGGACGTCAATTCCCCCTCAATGGTTCCGTTGTAGATCAGCACATCCGCATCAATCTCCGCAGAATAAAAATCTTCCATCTGCATTTTCATCGTGGAAAGTGCATTTTTTTCTTCATCCGTATAATTTCCGAGTGAATAGATACCGCCTGCAAGTCCGATCATCGCAGAGACATAGTCGTTTGGCTTGCGCACAGTGATCGTCCCGTCCGAGGAAACTGCAAAAAATGCCACCTTTTTCCCGGTACTCTTTTTTTCCATAATCGGTTTCACACGTTTTACCTGTTTATTAAAATAGTCATCTGCCTGCTGTTGTTTTCCAAACAGAATACCAAACAGTTTGATCCATTCCAGCCGTCCCAGCGGATGCTTTTCATAACTGGAACGCTCAATCATCACCCGGATGCCAAGTTCTTCGAGTTTTTCCTTTACTTCCGGATTGTGTGTAATCATCGTATTTTCAATGGCAAATGTGCAGCCACCCTGCAACAGCTGTTCGTAATCCGGCGCACTGTATTTTCCGGCATAAACCAAAGAACCGTCTGCCATGGCATCCTTCGCCTGCTGCACATACCAGTCGTCTTCCTTCAATGCGGTGTATGCAACGTGTGACAGCCCACCGGTCTGACAGATCAGATCCATCACCGCAGACGATACAAGGTACACATGGTTTAACGGCTGCTGTAAAACGGTTACATCCTCCGGTACATCCGCTGGCACCGGAACCCCTTTCGGAATAAGCAAAAAACGACCGTTGTCCACGATCGTAATCAGCTTATAATTTCCATATTCATCGATCTGAAACTGATCGGCATAGGACAATTTTACCTGCCCGGTCTGTTTCAGCTCTTTAAAACTTACATCTTTTGCAAAAGAAAATGTCAGGGTGTAATCAATCTCATGCGGCTGGCTCATGGCTGTAGTGTCTCCTACTACATCCATCGTACACGGAACTCCGGCAATTGGAAATGTAAACGTTGAATTCCCGCCCTCGTTCTCATTTGTATATTTTTTCCCATCGACCAGCATGTAATCGTAATAGGTACTGCTCCAGACTATGGTTGCATATGCCTGTCCGTCCGTCACTTTCACTTTTGCTTCAGAATCTACGGAAGCTCTTCCGCTTCCGCCTTCCAGTTCTACATTTACGGTGTATTCTCCGTCTTCCAATGATGTGTCCGGTTCCGCGGTGGCAGTCTGCGTTTCCGCGGCATGCTGCACCTGTTCTTTTTCTGCCGTAGAACCACAGCCAGACAAAACCGACACACACATACAAAGGGACACGATAATTACCGTTAATTTCCTGCTTTTCATACTTTTTCTCTTTGACCGGATGATTTCTCCGATCCATCCTATCTGTTTTCCTGTAACTTTTGACACATGTACATCATTTTCAAATACGATGTACTGGGATTGCCGCCGTCTGGCAGACAACTCACATTTTATTTTTTCTGTGCATCTGATACACTGACTTTATGATCATACCAGGTTCCCTTGGTTCCAAGAATTGCAAGGTCAAACTCTTTTCCAAGTTCTTCTACCGGCACGTCAAATCCGTAAACTTCCTCTGTCGTTCCATCGCTGTATTTTACTTTATCTGTCGTTGGCTGTAACAATTCTGCACCGTCTTTTTCTGCATCTTTTGCGCTTCCCAGAAACAGATTTACGATTTTCTTGGATACCAGACGGATGTGAATGGTCATCTTTTTGTCTTTTACGGTAAGGGTTCCACATCCATTGTCTGCTTCATTGACATGAAACATCCCACTGTCGGTATTAAACTTTGCGGTATAAGTGCCGTCCTCCAGCGCGGATACCGCGCTGGAAGAAGCAGACTTGGAAACTTTTCCAAGTGACTCAATTGCTTTTTTTGTATGCTCTACATAAAGTTTCTGGACAGCTTCAATCTCACCAAGTCCGGCAATCTGTGTGTCAACACTGTCGAAATTGCCGCTTGCAGTGAACTGGCTCTTCCAGGAATCGTCATCGTCTCCTGCCATGTCATTGTTTGCATGATCTCCGGCAACAACCATGAGTGGACGAAGAATAACTTTCTTGTAACCTGCGTCCTTAACTGCCTTGATTACATTTTCACAGGAAGTCTCTTCCGGCTCCCCCTCTACGGTTCCGATAAAGACATTGTCATAACCAAGCTTATCCATCTGTGTAGACATCTGGCTGTAACTTACCTTTGCAGAATGGGAAGTACCGTGTCCCATGAATACAAATGCAGTACCGTCCTTCTTGGCAGCATCCAGTGAATCGTATCCTGCGGTCTTTACAGCTTCTGCTGTAATATCTTCTGCAACTGCCTTCTTGTCATCGTTGATCACTGTTGCATCATCACCAACTTCGCCAAGCAGCGGTTCCGCAACGACAACTTTTTCAAACTTATCCTTATATGCATCCAGCTCTCCGACAAGTTCATCATACTCTGCCCCATGCATCAGGTGTGTCGGCTGGATCACCAGATTCTTTACCCCGTTATCAACCGCTCTCTGTAATGCCTGGTCTACGTTGTCGATCTTCTCGCCATCTCTTGCCTGTACGTGATTGATAATGATCTGTGCGGTAAATGCCCTGCGGACTGCCCAGTCCGGATTTGCTGCCTGAATGGCTTTTTCCACACCACTGATATCTGCGACACGGCTGTCATTAAAAGATGTACCAAAGCTTACGACAAGGATTTCATTATCTCCGATATTATCCTGATTCAACGGATCATCCTTGGAAGCATCACCGGTATCTCTGCCGAAATAATCCGGATCTGCATTTTCACCGGAAACAAGTGCTTTCTGTGCATCTGTCAGCTTGTCCCATGCTTCTTTTGCAGCAGCACACTGCTCATCGGTTTTATCTGTTCTTTCCTGAACATAAATAGCATCAATCAATTCTGCTACCTCATCTGCAGCTGCCTGATCATCTTTTGCAGACTCTGTACCCTGCGAATTTTCTACCTGATTGTTGTCTTTGCTGTCTTTGTTTCCGCATCCGGCAAGCATGCCTGCAGCCAGTACACATGTCAGAAACAATGCAAGTGTTTTCTTTCTCATAATTCTCTCCTTTTTGAAATACAGCATAGGCTGCATTTCCTGCATACACCACATCCACCCTGACGGATTTCTCATGCGATGTATTCTTTGGGTTGACGGGTTGCTTCATCTCATAAGATCACGCATCATCCAAAGTGCCAAAAGAAAAGCCCCACCCGGAACATTCCGAAAGGAGCAATCAACCCATGCAAAAAGGAACTGTCTGTGGACGGCTGTCCCACACAGTTTTCTGTAACATGCAGTACGATCAATGACTCGTGATCTGAAAGTAAAAACTTTCTGTACCAGATCATTGGCAGGTTTCCTGGCTCATAGATCATCATAACATGCTTCGCCTTCCCAATGCAGCTACATCAGTGGCATCTGAAACGCAGCCTAAGCTGCATTTCCTACGTACATCGCATCCGCGTCAGCGGATTTCTCATGCGATGTGCTTCTTGCAGTTACTCCCTAATCACAGTGACGAGTTCGTACAGGATTTGCACCTGTTTCCCTTTTACCCTGTGCATACAGCCCATATATCCCATGCAAAGCGGCTTTATATGACAGGCACCAAAGATCTTTTTTATGAAACTTTCTACATATTAGCATATTGCGCGTTTATTTACAATGCGAAAATTACGTCTTTTCCGTTTTGATCCGGCACACCACTTCCGCTCCAGACTCCGCGTGGTTGTAAAAACAAAGCATGCCCCCCTGCTCTTTTAAGAATTTTTTTGCGATCGCAAGACCAAGCCCCTGATGCGTCCGGTCATGCCGGCTGGCATCCCCGCTGTAAAATTCCTGATCTGCATAGATGAGATCCTGCTCCGAAAAACCCTTTCCAAAATCGCGGACGGTTGCAGTCAGATACTCCTGCCCCTCATACACTTCCATCTGCAGGCGCACCACGATCCCGCGCGCCCGGTCTGTGTGTTCCACCGCATTGCTGACCACATTTTTCCACGCTCTGCCAACCGGTCCTGGCTTGCAGCATACATTCCCACACAGGGAATCCTCCTGAAAAACAACCGGAACCTTTTCCGCTGCCGCAATCTGCATGGCTGCTTCTTTGAACTGCTCTTTCAAACGCGCACAGGTGACTACTTCTGTCTCCTCTGCGCGGTCATGTCCATACAGCAGTTGCCGCATATGCTCCAAATACTGCTCCATGCTGCCCACATTCGCCAAAATAGCACCCGTACACTCCCGGTTTTCCGCAGACAAATCCGTCTCCGCCAAAAGCTCGGCATTTCCTTTGATGACAGTAAGCGGTGTCTTGATATCGTGTGCCAGTGCCGCAAGCTGCTCTTTTTTCTGCTGCTGTGCGTCCCACTGTCTGGTCAGCGAATCTTTTAATGCCTCTTTCATGCCGGAAAGTGAGGACATCACAGCGTCAATCTCCTTAATCTGCGACGGTCCGGTTTCAAACTCCAGATCATTTTGTCCGATTTTTTCCGTAACTTCACGTAGCTGCCTAAGCTCCTGTTTTAATTTTTTTGCAAAATGGCCGGACAACAGTATGGCATGCAGGAAAAACAGCACCACGCCAAGCACCGGTGTCAGTATCTCCAGAGATGGAACAATGCCGTTTAATTTATCGACCACATACCTCATATGCAGATCGTATGTTACAATACAGATATCGCCGCTGCTCTGCTTAATATAGCAGTAAAACTTTCCCATGGATGCATATTTACTGCCGTTTTTATACCCCTGCCATGCCCTTTTCTGTGCATCTGCCGAAAAAGTTCCGGTCTTAAACTGCCCCGCCGCATCGTAAATCCCGTATCTGCATCCATCCGGAATCAGGGCTTCCACCTCTGTCCCCGCAGCCTTAATTTCTTCCGTATGGTCCGTCAGTTGCAGCTCCGCATAATTGGCAGGCAGCGTAAATCCGGTCATGGGACTTAATACCAGAAGCAGCAGGCAGACCATTCCGATTCCGAACGTATCCAGACAGAATAACGCCGCAAATTTTAAAAACAGCCCGGTCAGTGTTTTTTGTCTTCTTTTTTTCATTTCCATCGATAGCCGATCCCCCAAACCGTTTCAATCGGGTTAATCCCGAATTTCTGGAATTTTGCACGGATATTTTTTACATGCTCCGTGATCGCGGAGCTGTTGCTATCCCCGTCAAATCCGAATACATGCTCTAAAATACACTCTTTCGAAAATACCTGTCCGTGGTTTAATGCCAGAAATTCACAGATCGTATACTCCGCTTTGGTAAAAACAAGTTCATGTTCCTGCACATAGATTTTTCTCTCCTGCATGGAAAAACGCACCTCCCCGATACAGATCGTATGCGTTTTTTCCCTGTTTTCCCGCCGGATATGTGCCGCAACTCTCGCCCGCAGTTCCCCGATCCCGAACGGTTTTGTGATATAGTCATCCCCGCCCGCGCCAAGCCCGGTCATTACATCTTTCTCTTCGGTTTTTGCCGTGAGAAACAGAATCGGACAATCCACTTTTTCGCGGATTCTGCGGCACAGATCAAACCCGTCTATGCCCGGCATCATCACATCTAAAAGAATGAGCTGGTATCTGCCCAGTTTGTCTTCCTCCAGTTGCAGCGGATCTTCAAGTGCCGTCACCTGATACCCTTCCCGCAAAAGTGCTTTTTTGATCACAGCTAAAATTTCCCGGTCATCATCAATTGCCAATATCTCAGTCATTGCACTGCCTTCCTTCATATTTATGAAACCATACTCCGATTATGACACACATCAGAAACAAGAGCAACAGACAAAACAACACACGTTTCCCGTTTACGGGATCATTGCAGTACCGAATGCCCCTTGCACTCCACGTAGCCGGAAAAAACTGCCATCTGCCCTCCCCAAGCCCGGTGAGAAACAGGGCGGACACCACCGACTGCACCACGCCCACGCACTGGGATACGGTCTTTGGAAAGATCAGATTCAGGAACAAATGCTCCAGATACAACGGCACACTTCCGAAAATCAGTGTCCCCGTCAGCCGCACATACCGCATGCCAATCCCCTCTTTTCCCAGTAAAAAATGATACCCGGCAGCAAAAAGAACTGCTGCCCCGAAAATTGCAAGAAATCCCATGCCAAAAAGAACCACGCCCTTTACAACAAACCCTTTGCCCTTTACTTTGTAGTTCCCGAGAAATACCTGAAAATGATTCTGCTCCTCAAGTCCGATATTTCCCGCACACACAATGCTCACCACAAACGGAAGCCCGATACCGATCAGTTCAAAATATGCCATGGTCTGTCCCATGGGATTTCCTATGGTCCCGCGATAATAAAACAGCATGAAACCAGCGATGATAACCGGCACCGCCACATGAAGCGGAATTAAAAAAGTATGCTTCATTTTCAAAAGTTCTGCCCGGACACTTCCCATCACACGTTTTGTCATTCTGCCACCTGCTTTCGAAACCATGTTCTGCCTGCCAGCCAGAATACCAAAAACCACAGAAGTGCGGCAGGAATTCCAATCAACAGACCACTCACTCTGCCGAGTTCCGGAGAATAGGTCACCTGCCCCGGCTCAAACGGCAGTCCGTTTGGCATCACTTTGATCACGACACACATCAGCCGCGATGTGATCGCTCCCGGAAACAACGCAAACCACGGTTTTAACGATACCGACGTAGACAAAATACTATAGATTCCAACATGGATCACAAGCATCAGAAATGTGCTTATTTTCTGTGCAAGAAGCAGGCAGAACGGAATCTCCCAGAGTGTGGTAAGCCACAACACAATTCCTGCCAGTATCTGTGCCGGAATCGGGATTGCCTGCCTCATCTTCAGATTCCCCACAGATTCCAGCAGCATCTGCCCCATCATGGAAAACAGCGTAAGTCCAGCAACTGCAACCGCCGACATCTTTATTCCGACAAGGATTTTTGCGTCCCAGATCTGTTCCATGCCGCAGGGCAGTGACCATATCGTGTAATTCTTTTTCTGTTTGTCCTTTTTCCCGATGATGCTGCACAAAATGCCCAGAAACCCCGGATACAGCCCGATGTACCACCAGTTGTACACATCAACGGAAAAATAGGAAGAGGTCAGCCAGAATGCCAGCAACGCCGTAAACATCGGCATGCCGAGCGTAATTGCTGCCACGGAGGTATGACGGTATTTTAACTGTTCCGCCTGAAAATAATGTTTCATGATTCATTCCCTCCTTTTGCGACAACCTTCATAAACAATGCTTCCAGATCCTGCTGTTCCTGCAGTTTTCCTTCAAATCCCACCGTTCCCTTTGCAATGATCCCGATGTAATCGGCGGTCTGCTGGATTTCACTTAAAATATGGCTTGAAATGATCACCGTAATGCCTTTTTCCGGAAAACTCCGGATCAGTGCGCGCAGCTCCTGAATTCCAAGTGGATCTAACCCGTTGACCGGTTCGTCAAGTACCAGCAGTTTCGGATCATTCAAAAGTGCCAGACCTATGCCAAGCCGCTGCTTCATTCCAAGTGAAAAAGCCCCTGCTTTTTTCTTTCCCGTATCCGTCAGGTCGACGGTTTTGAGTACTTTCTGAATTTTTTCATCCGGAATTCCGAGAAGAAGCGCGCGCACTTTCATGTTCTCCCACGCCGTCAGGTTTTCATAAATGGGCGGTGTCTCGATCAGCGCTCCAATATCCGCCAGATCTGCCCGTGTCCACTTATGCCCCTCAAAATAAATTTCACCGGACGTAGGGTTTAACAGTCCGGTGATTGTTTTCAACAGCGTGGATTTTCCCGCGCCGTTTGCCCCCAAAAGTCCATATACACAGTTTTTTGGGATTTCCATTGTAATGTTTTTCAGAACGTTTTGTCCTTTAAATTCTTTTGACAGATTTCTGATTGTGATCATATTCTGTTCCATGTTTCATCCTCCTCTTGATTTGTAATATCAGTATAAAGGAGAATTCTAAGGAATTTATAAGGATCTTTTTATTTTATCTGCAGTTTTAAAAATGCCTGTTTCTGCGACGGATCTTCCGGGCTTTCCACCGGTTCATCCGTCTGTGTTCCCAGTTCTTCGTAGGTCATGACCGCACCGCCAATGCCGATCTGCCTTTTCTGGCTTGTGCCGTCGGTAAACGTTACGGTGCAGGTGATCACGGTGTCTTTGAACACCTTGTCATAGAGTTTTGCAAGTTCCCCGGGATCTGTGGTACTGCTGTGCATTGCAGTAATTTCGTCCTGTGATAACTCCTGCGTTCCGCATATATTGATCGTGGTATTCTCGCTGCTTTGTCTGTCATATGCCACCGTGTAGGAAGAAAGTGCCCGCTCTTTTGCGCCCGATGGTACTTCTTTTACCATATAATCATCTGCATGTTTCTGGTAAATATCCAGCGTTGCTTCCGTTTCCCCACGCTCTGTAATCCCTGCTTCTGCTGTATCCCCTTCATAGGCTTCGGAATCAACGATCATATCGTCCGTTTCTCCGGTATCTGTCACCTGAAAAAATCCATTTTCCATATGATAGCTGATGGTTTTAATGTCATCGCCCCTGACAGAGAGCGGCATTTCCATAACAAATCCCATCTTTCCGGTTTTGCCATCATCCCATGCCGCATATCCAAATGTATTGCTCACCGATTCTTTGATGTAAACCGGTTTATCCTTTGTCAGTTCCGCCGCCTGTGCACAGATGACAAACGGATTTTTGGAAACGCTGACTGCTCCCGGTTCCTTTTGTACTGTCTGATGTCCTGCTGCAATAGTCCCTGCCACAAGAAGTGCAGCACATGCAACTGCTGCAACTCCTATTTTCCATAATTTTTTCATATAATAGTTCCTCCCTGCCTGTTTCACTGCAGTCTCTGTATCTGCAATTTCCGGTGCAAGGGCCTGTTTTAAGATCTGATCCAGTCGTTCATCCGTCATATCCGATCGCCTCCAATTGTTCTTTTAACAATGCTTTTGCTTTGCGCATCCGGGTTTTTACGGTACTTAACGGGATATGTAAGCATTCCGCAATCTCCTGCATGGTCATTCCGGCGGAAAAATTCAGGTAAACCGGCATCCGGTACTTCTCCGGAAGTGCTGCCACAACTGCCTGAACTTCCTCGATTTCCGCCTGATCTAGCATCTTCTGCTCGGGCGTTTTTTCGTCCTCACACGCGCCGGACATGCCGCCCTGTTCCATGTATTCTTCGAGACTGCTCTCCGGAAGAATGCGGTTTCGCACGGCGTATTTTTTCTTTTTATTTTTCCACAGCAGGATTGCTGTCTGCATGGCATAACTTTTTATATTCTGCGCCGCATCAAGCTTTTTTTGCTTTTCCAACAGCTTTACCATGGTGTCCTGATACAGTTCGTTTCCACGCTCCGTACTCCCGGCATTCATCCTGCAGAACCGCAGGATGTCTTTTCCATGTTCGGTGACAAACTGCTCAAATTCGTGCTTATCCATCCCTGATCCTTTTTCTCTCTTAAATCGATTTAAGGGGTTTGCCCTTACACTTTTATATTGTCCTGAACTGGCAAAAAGGTTTTATTTATACTATAATAATATCCTGAATCATCAAAAATGGCTCCGTTTTATTTTTCAAGCATACTTAATTAACGACAAATAGGAATTTCCATAATAGAACTTGCAGTAAAGAGGCGCCTGGAAAGGATATGCGAATCCCATAAACTGAAATAAACGTAAAAACACCCGGTTAAATCACTTGATGATAAGGACTGGTATCTATAGATAAAAAATTAAAGGCTCAGGTGACGTTTTTTCGAAATTTTAGTGCTTGAAATCAGGAAATGTCACCTATATAGTAAAAATTGCTTTTCCAGGTACCGCTTTTTTCGAGAAAGTGGTACCTGGAAAAGCAATTTTTGATCTATAGAGACTTTCCGGTATCTGAATGGTAAATTTTCAATATATAGGTACCGCAATGGTATCTTTTACATGAATTTTATTGGCATAGATACCACAATGGTATCTTTTACATGAATTTTCTTCCGGGAGTGCCTTTAACTGCAGGTTCTGGTGCCTTTATATTTGTTCCACAGACAGGATTTGCGGAAATATGTTTCTCAATTATATTTTCTCCAGCCAACAGGAAGAAGGGGAACATTTCTTTCGGAAGAACAAATTTACAACTTGCTCTGGCACTCACAACCCACAGCGAATTGCGTAAACCGAACAACTTTACTCCACGTACCTGAAACCAACGCCAGAGCTAACTTGTAAATTTTTCTGTAGAAAGAGAATGTCCCCTTTTTCCGTCACATCGAGAAACCTTATATTTAGAACAGTCTCCCCCGCAAATCCATCCCTCTGAACAGACCACGCAGTTAAACAGCAATTTCAAATATCACTATTTTTTCCCGTACATTGTTTCCGTCAAACAGATCTCTGCAATCAATTTCATCGGAAAACAACAATTCCTCTACGGTCATCAGATAAGCTATGTATTCATCGGATGGATAATAGAAAAACAACTTTACTGTTCTCCTGTTTTCATAATAAGAATTCAAAATCCGGGCAATTACTTTTTTCAGCAGTTCCAGCGAAAAAGGATTAAAAAAATCAACGCTTCCTTTTCCGCAGCCGTAGTCAAGCAATGTGTTTTCCTTTCCTGATTAAATAATAATTCCGTTGCAATGATCAATTTCATGCTGGATGATCTGCGCCGTCCAGCCGGAATATTTTCCGTGCTGTGGTTTAAAATTCTGATCCAGATAATCTACTTCGATCTCCTTATATCTGGTACAGTTTCTGGCTCCGTCGAGTGACAGGCAGCTTTCCTCGGTCTGATACTCCGCGGATTTCTTTGTTATCACGGGATTTACCATTGCAAACTGAAACGGTCCGGCCGCTACAACGATAATTGCTTTGTTTACGCCAATCATATTTGCAGCCATGCCGACACAGATTTCCCGGTTGGCACGCAGGGTGTCTAAGAGATCGGTGATTACCTGCCTGTCGGCTTCTGTGGCAGGGGTTGCTTTTTTTGAAAAAATCTGTTTGCCTTTTACGATGTTTTTAATCATAATGTTATCTCCACTTTTCTTTTTACAGCATCATTACCATGTATGGAGAAATGCATAAAATTCCATACTTTTTGATTATGCGCACCTTTATTCTGCTACATTCTTTGATTATACGCAATATTAATTTCAATTTTTATCATGTTACAGTCAACTGTGAAATGTTGTCTTGTGAATTCTTGTCATCTAAAATTCTTCATGATATGATATACTTGGTTTTTAAGCAATGATGTATACGAGGAGACAGGTATATGGTAGATCTTAACATTCCCGTCGGCGTTTCGGATTTTGAAAAGCTTAGGGAAAATAATTATTACTATATCGATAAAACCGGATTTATTTCTAAATTACTACAGACGAAATCTGCTGAAGTAACCTTAATTACACGTCCCCGGCGTTTTGGGAAAACACTTGGCATGCGTATGCTGGCAAGTTTTTTTGATATTCGAAAAGACAGCCGAACCATATTTGAAGGGCTGGAAATTTCCAAAAATACTGCTTTATGTGATGAATGGATGAATCAGTACCCAACCTTGTTTTTATCTTTTAAAGATGTGGATGGACTTACCTTTTCCAGTGCCTGCGACATGCTGATGTACACCATCTCCGATTTATACCAGCAGCACCTTTATCTGTTAGAAAGTGATTCTGTAAACGATTATGATAAAGAAATCATACATCATATTGCAGAACGCAAAGCCACTGTCTCTGAGATCAAACAAAGTCTTGTATTGCTGACAAAAGCTTTAGCTTCATATTATGCAAAACCAGTCATCCTGTTGTTAGATGAATATGATGTACCAATTGCAAAAGCCAGCTCTAATGGATACTATGACCAGATGCTTGAGATTATCAAAGGAATGCTCAGTACTTCCTTAAAAGATAATGCTGCCCTCCGGTTTGCAGTGATCACCGGATGCCTTCGGATTGCAAAAGAAAGCATTTTTACCGGGACAAATAATTTTGTATCTGACACCATTACAGATTGCCGTTTGAATGAATATTTTGGATTTACACAAAAGGATGTAGAACAGCTTCTGCGGGATGCCGATGCCATGGAACATTCCAAAGATTTGAAATTCTGGTATGATGGTTATCACTTTGGAGATGTCGATGTCTATTGTCCGTGGGATGTCATGAATTATATGCGAGATCTACAATACAATCCCGATGTCAGGCCGGCAAGTTACTGGAAAAACACCAGTGATAATGCTATTGTTCGTTCTTTTATTGATTATGCCGGAAATACCATTACCCGGAAATTGGAAACCTTGCTTTCAGGCGGATATATTACACAACAGATTGATGAAAATCTTACTTACGACTATCTGCATTCTTCCGAAGACAATCTCTGGAGTATTCTTTATCTCACGGGTTATCTGACGAAAGCCCGCGATGCAGATCTCCCTGAACATTTGCCGGATGGTATATCCGCACTGATGATTCCGAATGCAGAAATCCGGGAAATTTTTGAGACAACCATTTTAAAATGGTTTCAGGAGAGCGCCCTGACCTGGAACCGCGAAACTCTGTTTCATGCCGTATGGAATCAGGATGCAAAGACAATTTCTATTGAAATGACAAAACTTCTGCGCAAAACAATCAGTTACCATGATTACAAAGAAGATTATTATCATGCTTTTTTAGCTGGCATATTTGCCGGAGCCGGTTATATGGTAGACTCCAATAAAGAACATGGGGAAGGACGCAGTGATGTGGTTGTGTACGACTCCCTCAATGGCCGCGTTGCTGTCTTTGAAGCCAAGTACGCCAAATCTCTCAACGATTTAGACACCGCATGTGAAAAAGCTGTGCAGCAGATGGATGATCTCATGTATGCCAAATCCTTTGAAGATGATTATGATGAAGTCATTTGTTATGGGATTTCATTCTATAAAAAACGCTGTGTTGTGAAGAAAAAATAATTCAAATTATCAGTTGTAAAACACCTCTGAAAAAGAAACGCCAGATCCGGAAGATGAAGCCTGTTCTGGCGCTTCTTTGCAGATTTATCCTTATCCGCACTCGCGCAATAAATTTCTTTCCTATTTTTGTAATCTCTTCGGTAACCAGCTTCATCTGGTGTCGAATTATCCTTCGAATAATAATAAAGCCCATATCCCTGCTTTACCAATGCCTCTGCTGCAAAATTTTCATAAAGCGCACCTTTATAAATGCCAAGATTTTTATTTGCACGCAAGTCAATTTGTGATTCATCGTCCAGACTTGCCACCAATAATCCGGTATCCGAAATATATACTTTATATTTGCTTTCATCCACATTTCCTTTTAATGGCAATTCCGGAAATTGCAAACATTCACATACATTAATAAGCCCGGCATCTTTCAACCACTCTACACATCCCATATAATCCTTAGATCTTCCGTCCTTAGAGACTTTCGAATATTGAAATTTTTTATTTTCTTTAGCAAGCTGTGCTGGAATTGACCGATATACACTCAGAATTTTCGCCTTATCCAGCCCCTTGTGCATACTTTACAATATCATTTTCATAATCTACCAATTCGTTTTCTTCAAAATGTTTCGTCGGATCAATCCTGCTGATCAGCTTGATAATATGTTCTGCTGAAAACCCTTCCTCAACAATAACTTTATAAGATGGCTCTGTAATAAAGTTGATCTCAATTACATTTTTATGAGCGATTTTTTCTTCAAAATTACATTTTTATGAGCGAATTATATTTATTTTTTACATTTTTATGAGGAAATTTACTTTTTTCAAGAGTCTATCTTGATCGTTTCTATCAATTTTTCTGTTGTTTAATTAGGCAAATGTTAATTTTTTTCCAACCGTAACGCATACCTGCATAAAAAATCGATGGCTTAGAATACATTGTTCCAAGCCATCGTAAAAAGCTTACTATTCTGTCGATTCTGCCGTATCCGGCTTCACATGATTTTCTTTGATATCCCATGTGATCGTATACTCTTTTCCTAACATCGTACCCATATTTTTTACATAATCCTCTAACATAGACTGCACCCTTTGTTGTGCCTGTGCTAATAAAACAGTATCATTTGCTGCTGTCTTCTCCATTTCTTTCTCTGCCTTTTTATAGGCTTTCGTCTGATCATCTGCATCCGCTATTGCTGAATTTTTTGCATAATAATAGGAATCCTTGGTAATGCTGTCGGGATTTGGTTTTGAACTTAATACCTTTGCTTCTGGAATATGTATTTTTACATTTTCACCATCTACTTTTACATCTAACTTTGAACTATCAATGCCAAGTGTAACTATCCCATCATAACTGATCCAAAAATTTTTATCTTTTTTCCATAATAAATAACCAGAAGCATTTTCTTTCTTTTCATTTTTCTTTTCCTCATAAATTATTGTTTATGACAAAGAAAAGGACCTTTCGATCCTTTTCTTCATCCCACCATCATAAAGCAGATCCTATTGGATTTCTGCAAGCTTTTTCACAATACGTGCCTGCACTTTTGTATAGTAGGCGGCATCCGCAGTCGACAGATTATCCGTATCTACGTCATTTAACTTCTGCATGTAATCGGCATATTTCGTCATATAATCCGCATAATCATTTAACATTCCCGCCACATCATCAGAATTTTCATACTTTTTCACAAACTCGATATATTCATCAAAGAAATCTTCATAACTATCCATCATCTTCTTAAAATCCGCATCAACTGCCCCATCTTTCTTTTTAGAACTGGTTTTCTTTTTCTCCTTCTTATCAGTCTTTGAGGAATCTTTGGATGTATCTTTTGCGTTTTCCGAGTCATCTGTTTCTTCCGGCTCCTCTGTTTCTTCCGGCTCCTGCGTATCCTCCGTATCATCGTCCAGGTCATAGATATCTATATTCATTGTCTTTTTCCTTTTATCATAACTCAGCGAGAGCGTATATCCATCTTTATTCTCTGCATCATATGAATCTTCCGTCCCATAATAATCCACATTAAATCCGTTTTCCTTACATGCATTTATATAATCTGCAAACTGTGATTTCGACGTATTAAAAACGTCAATTTCAAAAGAATCTTCTGCATCCAATACAATTTCTCCGTATTTCGATTCCGGAACAGGCAACGATTTTACCAGCGTACTTGTCGGCCAATGATACTCTGTTTCTTTCGTCTTCATAGCATTACAACCACTAAGATTTCCCAAAATCATTATTCCACAACACATTACCATCATTAATCTTTTTTTCATTTCTCTTTGTCCTCCCTTTTTTGATCCTGTTTCATTTTTCTCAACACCGCTATGTAATCCATATACGTTTTTTCCTCGGTGCTTTTTTCTGTCGGAACCGGTAACATCCCATTTTGCTGTACATATGAAATAAATTCCATCTGCCCGTTCAGCTGTCTGATCTGTTGCCTGAGCCCTCGGATTTTCTTTTCCAGATACTGTTTTTGTTGTTTCTCCGAAAGTGTCAGAAGATACTTGATTTCCTTCAGATCAAGCCCCATTGCCCGATACACCAGAATCTCCCAGAGACGTTCCAGTGTAGCATCATCATACAGTCGATAATTGTCTTTCGACCGCTGGGCAGGCAATAGTCCTTCATCATCATAAAACTGCAAAGTTCTCTTGCTTACTCCTGCCAGCCGGCTCACTTCGTTTACTTTTTTCATTACGGCCTTTACCTTTCCCCGTACTTTTCAGCATAAACTATCACGCATACGTGACCGCAATACTGATTTCCAGAAATGCCATTTCTTGGTTGCATAAAGACCTTTGAAAATTTTGCGAGGTAATATTTCCGGAAATAAAAAAGCTCTGGAAAACATCTGTTTCCCAGAACTTTTTATCCTTTATTATTCATTTTTCTTACAAACCTGCCGGATCAGCTGAATCAGTGCCACCACTGCCAATGCTATATACCCATAATCATCACAAGAAAACCCGTCTTTCTTCTTAAAAGCCCAGATTTTCATCCACCAGAATAATCTGAAACCGTCCTTTGACCCTGCTGAATCGGGTTGTCAGAATCTGACAGCAGATGCACTGTGGACTTTTACAGTCAAAACAGCTTCCGTTTTTGGAACATGGTGTGTCAATGCCAAATCGCTGTGCATTAATCGGCGCCGCCTCATTCCGCGCACGGTGCAGGGCGTCTTCCTCGGATTTTACGACTTTGTTCATACCCACAATCAGCAGAACATGCTTTGGTCCATAGGCATACGCAGCCACACGATTGGCATTTCCGTCAATATTGATAAACACGCCATCCTCGCTCATGGCATTGACACTGCCCAAAAAATAATCCGAGCTGAATGCTTTCCTCGCAATCTCCTCTTTTTCCTCCGGGGTTTTTACTTTATCCCGGTCATAAAATTCATACTCACCGTTGGAAACGGCATCGTAGAGACCACACTCCTTTACAGAAGTTGCACCGCCCATGTTGATACTGCTGCCCTTCGGGATCAATTCGAGTGCTTTCTTTACGGCCTCTTCTTTTGTCTCTACATAATATGCTTCCATGTTGCGGGAGTTAAGTGCCTCCACAACACGCGCTCCCAGCTTCTCATTTCTCATTTTCCTTACGTCCATTGTGTAAACCTCTTTTCCAAATAGCTACGCTATGATTTCATACTGCATCAGCTCATATTTGAGTCTGCTTCCCTCCATAATTTCCGGTGGAAGCAATGCCCGTGCCACAAGTTTCAGATCATCACTTTCGATATCTGTCCTCTTTAAATTTGCATAATCGCCGTCAATACTGACAACTTCATAATACCATGTTTCCATATGTCACCTCCATTTTTAATCTCACAGGCTGCTTAACGGTGCTACATGAATATGATGTTTTACATATTTGTTGATCCCCTGTACCAGTCCGTCCGCAAGTTTTTGCAATTTCCTGTCACTATGATCCGAACACTGGTTGCCCAGTTCAATATCAACGGAAGGAATTGTACTGTACGAAGTCTGCGTCAGATCAATCTCCGTAGCACCCGTTTATTTTAATCTTTTGGGAACGCAGCCCTTTGATCAGTGATTTTCCCAATGCGTCATGTTCTTCCCAGTAAGATGCAACCGGACGCATTTTTTTGAGTTTTTCGGGAACAGAAGCATAAAAGCATCCTTTGTCGTAAGAAAGTCCATCGCTGTCCCAATGCAGCGCAATATGACAATCCGCTACATTGTTACATATGACGGTACGCGCCACGTTATCCAGCTGTACATCCTTTCCATCCCGAACCATGAGCACATCATACCCCTCTGCCAGCAGTTTCTTTTTCAGAATCCGTGCCATACGAAGCGTCACATCACGTTCTGCCGTTCCGTCCCGAAATGCCATTCCATCTGAAACCGCCACTGCTTTCACAGAGCCTGCCGCTGTCGTTCCTCCGGTCACCTTTGCAGAGCCATCCGGATGACACAGCGTTTTGACCGATGAACCGCCTTTCGTCCCATGTCCCGCATTGACTGCAATCACAATGTCCTTCCGGTTCTTTTTCGCCTTGTACATAACGGCATAGCCCGATGTAATTCTGGCATGATCCACATATTTCCAGGAAGAGTCCAGATAAATTTTCTCCTTCCCCTTCGCATATCCGCATATCGGGAAACTGATGACCATCAAAAATACAATTAGAAATACTATCCCCTTTTTCATATACACTCCTCTTTCTAAACATTCGACAGTTTTTATCCCCCTGTAGGAGCAAAATATCTTTTCACTGTCTTTACTCTACCTCATTTTTTATGGTAACACAAGATAAAATCCCCGTGTCGTTGCATTTCAGTGCCTTTAAGAGTATCATTACCATGATACGAATTTTAGGAGGATAAATTTATGAAATTAAAAACAAGACAAATCACTGTTACAGCAATTTTACTCGCAATCTGCATTGTAAGCCAGTTTTTCAAAAACCTGAATGTATACATCACAGGCCCGATCATCAATGCCGCTTTGATTTTAACCACGGTATACGCTGGTCTGGCCTGTGGCATCATTTTAAGCGTGATCACTCCAATCACTTCCTTTTTCATCACCGGAAGCCCGATTATGGCAGCCATTCCTGCAATGTTCCCATGTATTATGATTGGAAATATCATTCTCGTTCTGGCAGTTGCCCTGCTCCGCAGTAAATTCAGTAAAAAAGCCGGTTTGCCCGTATCCATTGTAATTGGCGCTGTATTAAAGGCTCTGTTTATGGGAATTTTGATTTCTCTTATCATTCTGCCGAATATGCTCCCGGCAAAAATGCAGCCAATGTTACATGTCCTGCAGCTTCAATTTTCTGTCACACAGTTAATTACCGCTCTGATCGGCGGGGTATATGCTATCATCATTCTTGCGGTACTGCGTAATACCTCTCTTGGTGAGCAGGCGTAATCCCACATTACATAAATTAACGCCCCGGCAGCTACAACTACCGGGGCGTTTTATGTACCTCTCCAAAGTACCAGTTCTTTTTATTTTCTTTGTTTACTCTACATTTTTCAAAGCCTGATCCATCGGAATCTTCTTGATTCTCTGGAAATCAAATACCATAACAATCAGATATCCGATCAGCACAAATCCAAACATTTTTGCATAACCAATCGGTGTTACGCGAAAAGTGAACCAGCCGCTGTAGGAAAAGAGCATCATCCGCCATGCCGCGGCCATAACAAGTGTTCCAAGAATCACACTGATGAGATCCGCGATTACAACCACAATACTCGTCGAAAGCAGATACAGACTCGCGATCTCTTTGTTTTCGTACCCAAGGATTTTGGTCATGGAAATTGCATTCTCATTCTTTTCAATGATCAGCTTTGTCAGAAGATAAATCATAACAGCTGCCAAAAGGATACACAGTACCTGGAAATATGTCATGTAAGAACCCATGGAATGATCCAGCTGATCTGCCATTTTTGTAATATCATGGATTGTAATGGTTGTTGCAATGTTATCCTCATCAATATCGGTAATTTTACTGTCGGATAAGAATCCGCTGAATTCATTTTCCTTCAGTTCAAATACTTTTCCGTAATTGTCAATGGACATAAAGACCGCAAGGCTCTGGGATTTATGATACAGTCCTGCTACTTTAAACTTATAAGATTTGTTCTCATACTTTTCATCCAGCGATACCGTATCGCCGGCTGCAAGCCCATATTTATCGGCAAACGAAGCGGAAATATAAACTTCGTTTTTCTTAAGGGAACTTAACTTTTTAATCTTTACATAGTTACTGTCATCCGCGATTCCGTATACGGAAATTTCCTCATCGATCGCATCACTCTTTTTTACGAGCGATGTCATGTTAAACTTTTCGGCATCTTTGTTTTCCGTTGTAATCCGTTTATTATCGTCATCTTCATAGGATTTAAGCACATACTGGTATTTTGCAAACATCATGCCATCCGTGTTGCTCTTATAATAATCAAGCGTATCCGGCATGCCCACTGCCATGGCCAGCATGACCATGATAAAGAAAATACCGACAAATAAAATCAGGTAATTTGTGACATTCTGGAACATGATCCGCAGGCGGAACCGGCCAAAAAAGCTCCATCCCGGCAGACGCATGGCTTTTTTATTCTTTGTCTTTTTCAGGTCATGACGCAGAAACTGCAGTGGTGTATGCTGCATCATGCGCACGATCACAATCAGGTTGACAACCAGCATCAGGATCACCGGAACCACCGTGGTCTTAAAGAACGCATCCGGATTCCAGATCGTGTAATACGTTGGCAGACTGTAACTGTTGTAATACATCGACACAACAATATTTTTAAACACCGTATAGCCGAGTATATTTCCGACAATCGCAGCCAGCAGTGTTACAATAACCGGCATGGACAGATAGTGCTGCACCAGCTCTCTTTTCGTGTAACCGGACGCGCGCAGTGTTCCGATCGCGGAGGACTCTTTTGCAATCGTATTGCTGATCGTCACGGCAAAGATAAATGCGATGATTACCACAAGGATATCCAGCAGCACACCGCCCATGGCTTTGTCCGATCCCATATCATCGGTTGCAAAATTGATCGCCGGATTTCCATATTTCGGTGTGTAATCTTCGAGCTCATTGTCCGCAACAACCACCTGTGTGAGCAATGCACGCATAAAATTATCAGAGCGTGTTTTTTCCCCGGCCTCATCCGCAGGCTCCGTTTCATATTTCCATGCATAAGTATAGTGAATACTCTTGTGCAGCCGGTCGAAACCGTCCTGTGTCACCATTGCCACATCAAATTTCAGTGCATCAAACATCAGATCTGTGGTCTTTTCATGTAAGGTGGAGTAATTGACATACGCAAGCAGTCCCACAACTTTATAAGTCTCTCCAGAAACTGTGACGGTATCTCCCACCTTTATTCCGACGTTGTCGGCGTGCATACGGTCAATGGCAATTTCATCCGCCTTCTGTGGAAAACTTCCCTGCAGCATGCATGCCATGTTGATATCCTTTGTCTTTGCAAATACGCGGATCGTGCCATCCTTTTTCCCGTCGTTATTATAATCTTCTTCCTCATTTCGGAAAAAGTTTTCATACAATGTTGTCTTTGTTGCATTAAAATCCGCTTTTTCACCGGTCTCAATTGCCGAAAGCAAGGTGGCATCTGCCTGTTTTTTTAACTCAAAATGACCGTCTTCCTGTTTGTATTTTGTCACGCCTTCGTTTGCCGAAGTAATCATACTCTCGTTTGCCACATACATACCGGACACAAAGCCGATCGTGAGCACAAGAAACAGGAATACAACCAGGTATTTTTTCCAGTCCCCGATCAGTTCTTTCGGTATTCTCCTGATCAGGGGATTTTTGATTTTTTTCTTTTTCATAGCAGCCCCCTTACCATTCCAGATCTTCCGCGGATACCTTGTTTGTATTGATGTCGTTGTGGCGCACCGCACCGTCACGGAGCTTGATCACATGGTCTGCCATATTTTTGATCGCCTCGTTATGTGTAACCATAATGATGGTATTTCCGTATTTTTTGTTGACCTCCTCAATCAGCTTTAAGATCTCCTTGGAGGTATTGTAGTCAAGTGCTCCCGTCGGCTCATCACAGAGCAGGATATCCGGATTTTTTACAATCGCACGCCCGATGGAAACACGCTGCTGCTGGCCTCCGGACAACTGGTTCGGCAGTTTGTAGCGGTGCTCGTAAAGTCCGAGCGTATGTAACAGATCATCAATATCAAGGGCGTTATCCGACAGATATGCCCCACTTCAATATTTTCTTTTACATTTAAATTGGCGATCAGATTATACATCTGGAATACATAGCCGAGATGTTTTCTGCGGTACTGTGTCAGTTTTTTCTCACTCATATCCTCTAACTTATCGCCGTTGATATTGATGTAACCGGAATCGGCGTTATCAATGCCTCCGATAATATTGAGCAGTGTGGATTTTCCGGAACCGGATGGTCCTAACAACACACAGAACTCCCCTTTTGCAACGGAAAAATTCATGCCGCGCAGGACTTCCTGACGCGTCTGTCCGCTTCCGAATCCTTTCTTTAAATCTACAATTTCCAAAAACTTCTTTTCTTCTTCTGACATAGAAACTCCCTTTCTTTTTGGTTTTATTTTTCATACTAATATTAGTTTTATCTAACCTCTGGTTCTTTTTTTAGGTCTCCCGCAAAAAGCGAAAGACCTGTGCTTCTTTTCTAAACCTTTTGTCCAAACGCGGACGATCTGTGCTTCTTTTCCCGACCTTCCGTCAAAACATGCGGACAGCCTACGGTCTGACGAGTCCGTACCAGCCTGCCAGCAGATATTTTACACCTTTTTCCGCAAACCGCAGTGCTTCTTCCTCGTCATCCATGTGCGTTACCATAAATATAAACATATCGATCTGTGAATGGGACATCCAGTGTACAACGCTTTGTTCCACCATCGGCACATGGTAAGCTTTGCACATCGCTTCACAGATAAATGCATTGTGCTCATCCATCTGGTCGACCAACCGATCCGGCATATGTTCCATGCTTGATCCCTGCGCTTTTGTCAGCACTAAAAGCACTTCATCCCGGTAGGTGTACAGTTCATGGACAACCTGTGCGACTGCTTCAAAATCGCTGCTGTCATCATGCTCTTTTGCTTTGCCGCTCTCCATCTCCCTGACTTCAAAAGAAAAATGCTCCCGCAGAATTTCATTGAGCCGATCCATAAAATTTCCTACCACCTCACAGAACAGATCGTCCTTGTCCTGAAAGAAAAAATACAGTGCCCCTGTGGTCACACCCGCCTTCTGGCAGATTCCTCGGAGGGATGCCCCCGCAAACCCTTTTTCCATAAATTCTTTTTTAGCACATTGGATCAGGTGTGTCTTTGTCTCGTTGTCGTGTATCTTCTTTCCTGCCATGGTACGCTCCCTGTAAATAAAAATGTAACATAACGTTGTTATGTTAGATAACACCGTTATGTTACATCATTCCCATGTCTATGTCAATAGAAAAACTTATGCATTTTTCTGTTTGTGTTTATCATACGCTGCAAACATGCCGGCAAGCAGTGTTCCGGAAATAGAATGCCAGGTGCAGGAAACTGCGCAGATGATCGCAGACTCCGGTGTTGCGGAAAACTGTGCGGTCGTTGTGGCAAGGTTTGTTGCCAGTCCTGCATTCTGCATACCAACTTCGATGGCAATGGTTCTCTTTTTGGCGGTATTCATGCCAACAAGTTTTCCTGCTCCATAACCAAGCAGATAACCAAGTCCATTGTGAAGAAAAACAGCTACAAAGATTACAGCTCCGGACTGGAAGAACTTCGCGCCCTGGGAAGATACCACACCACCAACAACACACGCCAGCCCCAGTACTGCCACACCCGGCATAATTTTCTGTAACTCACTGAACATTTTCTTTTTCCCCAGCAGATAGTTTAAAAGGAAGCCCAGTGCTACCGGAAGAATAACCGTTTCCACAATGGAAACAAGCATTGGCAGTGCCTTGATGGAAATATTGGTTCCGCTTGCCAGAAGAGAAACCATAAGTGGTGTCATGATCGGGGAAAGAATCGTGGATACGGTTGTCATTCCCACGGAAAATGCCACATCTCCACCGCAGAGATACGACATGATGTTGGATGACACACCACCCGGACAACAACCTACCAGAATGAGTCCCAGTGCAATGCCTGCCGGAAGATGCAGCACTTTCGTCAGTGCGAATGCCAGAAACGGCATAATCAGATACTGTGCCAGTGCACCAACACAGATATCGAATGGTCTCTGTGCCAGAATTTTAAAATCCTGCGTTGTCAGTGTCAGACCCATACTGAACATAATAATACCGATGATGATCGACTGACTTGTAAACTTATTGGAAACCGGATCGATAAATAACTGATGGTTTACCCATCCCATCATTCCCGGAACGATAAATGTTACTACCGCAATTGCAATTACCACAATTGATGTGTAGTCCGATAACCATTTGCTGAGTTTTTGTAGTGCTTTCATAAACTTTTCCTCCTTGGTCTGTTCACTGAAAAACGAATTCAGACATTAAAAAAGTCCCTTCCCAGATACTACTCTGGAAAGGGACGAATAAAATCCGCGTTACCACCCTGATTCCACAGAAAAACTCTGTGACACTTCACATACCAACATATGCTATCCCATAACGGAGGAAACCGGCAAAGTTTACTCACAGTTGTCTGCTTTCAGCCCGCTTCTTAGAGAGGATCATCCATATCCGGCTACTACCTGTTCGCACCACCCACAGGCTCTCTGAAAATAACGATAAGATACGATGCTGTTCTCGTCAACGAATTTCGGTGAACAATATTTTCTTTATGTTGCCTATTATAGACTCCTGACAAAATATGTCAAGAGAAAAATTTTCCATCATCTGCTTTTCTGATTGACCTCCACGTTTGTTCTTATGGACCATACATTACATCTTTTTCTCTATATGTCCCCACAACTTTTCATCAGTCTTTTTCAAAATGCTGGTAATCCTTCGAATGTGTCCAGTCCCCACCCCAGGTAAATCCATATCGGGTAAAAAGCTTGTAACACAGATCATTGTGATCAATCTTGTGCGGAAAATCCCCACTCCGGTCAACATATGCTTCCGCGTTTGCAGGCTCAATCGACAGCTTTCCGTTGACGGTTTTTACATAGGGGTTATAAAGTGTATTGATGTCAACTGCCATGCCCAGACCGTGTTTTGAGATTGTTGTCGTATGGGAAATGAAACGGAAATTAAACGCAGAGGAATTGTTATCGCTCATGGATGCCTCATCATCCGCATCGTATTCATCCACCAGCCGGACTTTTTCAATGGGATATTCTGCCTCATACAACTGCCTGAAAATGGCAAGGACATCCTCTGCAATGGCTTTATTTACCACAAGTTCTCCCTCTTTTGTCTGACCGTCAAACCCCATGTGGAGCACATGAAGATAGCGGAGATCTTCCCGCGGTACGGTACAATCTGCCTTGTATGATTTTCCCTGCATCTTCTCAAAAATATCGTCCGGGATTTTGGAAATATAGAACGCTTCCTCTGTGATACTTTTGTTCATGTTTTGTTTTTTCTCACTCAGTTCTGTCCCTGAAGTCCTGTGATCCTGTTCTTTTTCACTGTTCTCCTGATCCGCAACCTCAGACTTTTTTGTGTTTGATTTTTCCGGATGCCGGATCAGACGGCTTCCGGTTACGACTGCGGCGGCTGCAAGTAACACGGCCGCAGTGATGATCATTCCTTTTTGTTTTTTCACCAGTTTCTCCTTACTGACACGTTTCCCTTTTCTGTAAACATAAAAAATTCATCCGCTTCAACATGATAACACCGCTAAGCCTACGCTATCGAAAAAAGTGTCATGTGAAAGCCCGAAGGCCGCATTTCTGCACGGATGAATTGTGTATATTTTAGCACTGATTTTTGGGATTTGCTATATTTTCATAACAAAAAATGCATTTTTCTTTTAATGCACCCTCGAAAAATAATCCATCAGAATTCCCTTAATATGATTATACCTTCTGGCATAAGAATTTTCCACCCGTATAATCTCCATATTGTGTGCCTGACAGATGGCATTTTTCTTCCGGTCACGCTCCTGCACCACCGCATCTTCAAAATGCTCTTTCCCGTCAAGTTCGATTGCCAGAACCGGCAGTTCCTTTTTTCCCTGTTTTTCGTACACAACAAAATCAAAGCGCCCCATATAAAACAGATCATCATATGTCATGTTGTCCTGAAACACCTGCGATATGGCAACTTCTTTGTGGATCACATACTTACTCTGGGAAAGCCAGATATTTTCGAGCGCATGCGTCAGGTTTTCAAGAAATGCATTTTCGGTAGCGGTAGAAAACGGCTGGATGCCAAGTGCACGGGAACTGATATGTTTTTCCGTGATCTCTGACTTCCCGTTGGTTTTGATGTACTGCGCAAGTTCATAAAGATCATCGTCTGCCTGTCCTGCATGCAGGCGCTCCAGTTCTTTGCTGTCTGCGAGCAGAACAAGTTTGTCTTTCGCCCGTGAGGTTGCAACATTGATCAGTTCCTTATTGTTTTTCAGCCACTGATAGGTACCAGCATTGGTGCGGTAGGACAGTGCCGTGGAAAAAAGCACCACATCCTTTTCATCTCCCTGAAAAGCATGCACCGTTCCACAGACTAAATTTTCGAGGTGGTTTTCTTTGATCGCCTGCTCGATCAGTGCCCGCTGGTTTACAAACGGTGTGATCACCGCGATACTTTTGTCCGTGTTCTGCTTCGCGTATGCAATGACCTCGTCTGCTTCCGCCGGAGATGTATTTTTGATCTCGGCACGATCGCTTTTTACATCTACATAGACAAGCGGCTCCGGCTCTTTGCTTTTTGAACAGATCTGCAATTTGGAATTGTAATATTTTTTATTGTTAAATCCAATAATTTCTCTGTTGCAGCGGTAATGGCTGCGCAAAAGCACTTCATCACTCACCGCATCACATGCCAGATACGTTTTATAAATCGAATTCTTTCTGTAATCATATTCCTCTGCCACATGATACCGCCGTCGCAGCTTGCGGTTGATCAGTTCTCCGAGCAGAATAACCGGATTCAGCTGCTGCGGATCTCCCACAAGCATCAGTTTCTCTCCACGGATAATCGGGACAAGAGAGATCGCAACATTGCACTGGCTGGCCTCGTCCATAATGGTCATGTCAAACAGCGGCTCCGGTTCCCCGATCTTATGTGCCGATATGCAGGTAGTGATAATAACCGGAAAAACACGCTGCAGCTTCTTTACATTTTCGGATTTCTGCATGTATTTGTTGAATGCAAGCGCCTGTGCCGCCGGATTTTCACCGGAATCTAAAATCTCCCGCAGTTCCTGATATTTTGGCTCCTCAAGTGTCTTGATATAACGCGCAGACGTATAAAATAAATACTGATAAAATTCTTCTTCGTTGCGGTCGAGAAGCTGCAGGGCATCCGAATCAGAAATTTCGCCAATCTGATGGATTCTCTGATCGAGCTTCTGCATTTGGTATCCCTGCAGGTCCATCTGAAACGGGAGCAGGTTCATGGCATTTTTGATATGTTCCTGATATTCCATCAGATGCGAAAGTGTCTCTTTCCGCTCCTTTAAATCCAGAATTTCCTCATACTCTTTCAGTCTCGCAGAAAGACGTTTTGCACGGTCAACCCGGTCATCCTTGCGCTTATCGAGCGTGGACGTAAATATTTTTACGGTCTGCACCTGATTGCGCAGGCGGTTGATGTAGCTGATTGCAGCTTTAACTTTGTCTATATTTCCAAGCCGCAGTACCGGAAACGGAATGGTCTGTCCATGGTACTCAAGATGCGTCAGTTTCTCAAATACATTGTCGATTGGAACGTTATTGTAGGACGCAAATAAAACGGTCGTATTGTTAAAAAACGCCGTTATTATCGTGTTGATGATCGTATTTGTTTTTCCCGTGCCCGGTGGCCCCTGTATGTAGGCAAGCGGATATTTCATGGCGTTGTTGATCGCCAGCAGCTGATCCAGATTGATGTTCTGATTGATCAGTGCAATCGGATACGCCTTGGTGCGGCGCGGCCGTTCTAACAATTCCCCGAAGAAGGCTTTGACTGGATAAGTAACCTGCTGCTTTTCAAACATATCAAGTATGGCTTTGTACTCGTCATGCAGATTCAGCACTACATCCATCCCAAGCCCCAGCACATACGGCATATCATCTACGACCGGCTTTTGCCCTCCATGACCGGTAATCGCATCTTTGATTTTTTCCAGATTGTTTTCAAAATCTTCCAGCAGTTCGTACTCGTCCGCATCCAGAAATTTACGCGCATTTTCTGTCTGTCCGTCAATGCCAAACTGTGTGCAGACTGTGATATCTTCATCCGGCTGAAACACTCTGTTTTTCACATCAAGGTTCAGGTTCCGGTATGCCAGAACATATAGCCCCTTCGCCGTGTGAATACTCAATACATTGAGTGCCAGTTTCTTAATTCTTAAATTGGTGCTCTTTTTCTTTTCGTGAGACAGGGAATACTGGAAATTTGACACGACCTCCTGAAACTGCTGATCGTTAAGTGCATACCGTCCGTTTTTCACACGATCCCCATCGATATAATGGATCAGATCATAATCGGTGATGTAAGGTGTCGTATCCATGCGGTTACACAGTTCCAGATAATTTAGTATTTTCAGATTTGCAGAGCTGGAAAAAATAGTTTTATAACGCTCCGGATGCATCTCGATATCTTCGATCAGCTGCCTGTTTTCCGGACAGTACGTTCCTTCAAGGACTTCCGTGGACAGAATGGAATCCACAAAAATTTTGTCATATTCCCCCAGTGTATACATTCCGAGGTGCAGACCATCTACTTTGAGGGTACGTTTTGCCGGATCAAGATCACGGATTCCAATCCAGTATTTTGTAATCTGATCCGCTTTGTTCCGATATTCGATTTTCAGCCACTTTCCCTCATGAATCGCCCGGAAAATGTCCCTGCAAATCTGATTCATACTATGCTCCGTCCTGTTTTACATGATATCTCTATCATTCATTATGATGTTCGGACAGAACCTTTGTCAAGCAAATCCTCAATTCCCCTTGCTGCTCAAAGGATTACTTCTTGTTTCAAAAAACTGATTGTTATCTATGCGTGCGCGGTTTTTGTCGTTGTACATACTGCTCTGCCGGATTGCGGCATTTTCTTTTTCCTGTTCCGGTGTGTTCTCCGCAAAATGTTTTGGTCCTGCGGTAACCGGATCTGCATCCGTTCCTACAAGCATCGCTGATTTATCCGTATAATTTTTTGGTTTCATGACATACCTCCAACTTTTTTGTTAGTATGTCCGTTCTTTATCCTCTCCACTCTCGTAAGTAAAAGTTTGTAAAAACTTCCGTAACCGATCTGTCTTCGGATTCTCGAAAAATTCTTTCTTAAATCTTCTTCTAATGGAATATCGTACTCTTTCTCAATTCGTCCGACATCGTTTCCAGATGACCTTTTACTGTTCTTGCAATGATTTCATCATCTTCCACGATAAAAATGCGATACATTGATTTAGTATCTGCCACGCAACCGCTGCTGTTCGCCTTCTTCTCCTGATGCAGAAAAAGATAATCAGCACAGCAATAATCACCAAATAACTTCCCATTGCCTGTCCTCCTGCGTTTCCATCATGAAATCTTAGTTCCTGCCTTTGAATACTTTAACGCTTCCTTGCAATATACAGACTGATTTACAATCCAAATCAGGCACACTACAAGAGAAGGTAAGAATCCTATGCCCAAAACAAGTGCACAGACGGCAAGCACAATGGACAGAATCGTACAAACCGTGTTTGTGGAGGCGTAAGCTTTAACCTCAAAATCATAATCATCCGGGTGGAGATGCGAAACTGACAGAAGATTTTCTATGCAGGATGAGGCAGAGCAAAAATTGACAGGGAGCAGACAAATGAGCTTGAATATGCCGATGAATCGCAGAAAAGGAGAACTCAGACAGACAGCCGGTAAGAAATCCTGAGAGGGAGAAGCCGAAGTAGGAGGATAAAGATAAACGTTTCAGTGGTACATGGACTTTGGAACAATATAAAGGACAGTATAGATCCGCTATGTATGCAGCAGTGAAAGCCCACCGGGAACATCACCCAACGGGTCTGTTCCCGACCTCACGGTCAGATACATATGAATAGTTGTGTTT
>ULRL01013945.1_pt1 | contig 51592 bp, 38 predicted proteins | sample 1955391 | NCBI WGS metagenome assembly ULRL01 (sample SAMEA4835681, study PRJEB28245) | human gut metagenome | biome: gut microbiome; material: fecal sample | place: Denmark | collected 2008
TCCGATACAGCCACAAAGAACGCGTCGATATTTTCCCATTTGGACATCGGAGGAATATCACATCCGGAGGTCTTCCTTATTGACTGTATTTCCAAAATGATATCCCATCGCACCGATGGATGCAAGCGGATTTGTCATCTCAGTCGCAGTGTTGCCGCAGAATAAAATCAGGGCGTGCAAAAAATGATTTCTCATCCTTCACACGCCCTGATTATTTCCGATAATCCTTTATTTTTCCGCGAAACACGCAGATAATTTTCATTCGCCCTTTAACAGGCTGCTGTCCTCGAAATAATTGATCTTCATCGCTGCCTTGACATCCTTTAAGGTTTCCGCAGCCTTTGCTTCTGCAACCTCACTGCCCTTTTTCAGAATGTCGTAAACATCCGTCAGATGCTCTTCCCAGTATTTTCTTCTCTCACGGATCGGCGCAAGCTCAGACTGCATAACGTTGTTTAAGAACTTCTTCACTTTGACGTCGCCCAGACCGCCCCGCTGATAATGTGCTTTCAATTCGTCCAGATTCTGGTAATCCGGTAAAAACTCTGCAAAATGCTCCGGTCTGCAGAACGCATCCAGATAGATAAATACAGGGTTTCCGTCTACGTTGCCGGGATCCTCCACACGCAAATGATTCGGATCTGTGAACATGCTCATAACCTTTTTCTTCACATCTGCTTCTGTGTCGGACAGATAGATACAGTTGCCAAGAGATTTGCTCATCTTCGCCTTGCCGTCGATGCCGGGCAGTCTTAGGCATGCCTTATTGGAGGGCAGGATGATCTCGGGCTCTGTCAGGGTGTCCCCGTAAACGCTGTTGAACTTATGTACGATTTCCTTACACTGTTCCAGCATCGGCAGCTGGTCTTCGCCAACCGGAACAGCAGTTGCACGGAATGCAGTGATGTCTGCAGCCTGGCTGATGGGATAGCAGAAAAATCCAACCGGAATGCTTGCTTCGAAATTACGCATCTGGATCTCTGCTTTAACGGTAGGGTTTCTCTGTACTCTGGAAACCGTTACCAGATTCATATAGTAAAAGGTCAGCTCTGTCAGCTCCGGAACCATCGACTGAATGAAAATCGTTGCCTTTTCCGGATCAAGGCCGCATGCCAGATAATCCAGCGCTACCTGTAAAATGTTCTGACGTACCTTTTCCGGATGCTCTGCATTGTCTGTCAACGCCTGTGCATCCGCAATCATAATATAAATCTCGTCAAACTGACCGGAATTCTGCAGTCTTACACGCTCCTTCAAAGAGCCTACATAATGGCCCACATGAAGACGTCCTGTGGGGCGATCCCCCGTTAAAATAATCTTTTTGCTCATATTGCCTGTCCCTCTCGCTTCTCTTGGGATACTACAGTGCTCTCTGCAGCCTGCCGCATCCTGATAAACCTGCAAGTCTGTTGGTTTCAACAGCTGCAGCTCTTTCCAATTATATCCCGTAAAAAGCACAGAGTCAACAGTTGCGTATATTCGCATCTGTTGACTCTAAACAGGTTACAGTTCTGTGGTTCAACCTGCGCCGATCAGCCCTCGTGTTTCGCACTGCGCCGCTGGATCCACTTTACAAGCTCCACGATGGGAACTACCAGCACACTCAAAAGTAGTGCAACGAGATACTCTGCAGGCTCCACACTCGTAAAGCCAAATGCCCCGGCAAGCAACGGGATCTCACACACTGCAGTGGTTGCAAGCAGCGAAACCACTGCCGCTCCAAGCAGAAGCCAGTTTTTCGAGCCAAGCTTGAAAATACTTCCTCTCTGGGAACGCATATTCATGCTGTGGAAAATTTCCGCCATTGACATTGTGACAAACGCCATCGTAGTGCCATGGGCGCTGTTTGTGATGGTCCATTCTCCGGTTTCCATGAAATGTCCGATAAAATAGGAAACCATGACAAGTGCTGTTACCAAAAGTCCCTGATAAGCAATATCAAAGCCCATTCCATCTGCAAAAATCCCGGCCTTCGCATCTCTGGGTTTGCGCTTCATAATGTTCGGCTCTGCCTTTTCCGTACCCAGCGCCAGCGCCGGGAAGCAATCCGTTACAAGATTGATCCACAGAAGATGCACCGGCTGCAGAATCGTAAAGCCCAGAAGTGTCGCAAAGAAAATACTCAGCACTTCACTCATATTGGAGCCTAACAGAAACTGGATTGCCTTCCGGATGTTGTCATAGATTCTGCGGCCCTCTTCCACCGCGCCGACAATCGTTGCAAAATTATCGTCCGCCAGCACCATATCTGCCACATTTTTGGTAACGTCCGTTCCTGTGATGCCCATTCCGATGCCGATGTCCGCAGCCTTGATGGAGGGCGCGTCGTTAACGCCGTCACCGGTCATTGCCGTCACATAGCCGGCATTTCTCCAGGCGTTTACGATACGGGTCTTGTGCTCTGGCTGTACGCGGGCATAAACGCTAATGTTCCGGAACTTCTCTGCAAATTCTGCATCGTCCATTTTTTCCAGCTCTGCTCCGGTCACTGCCAGGCTGCCATCCTGCAAAATACCAAGCTCTTTTGCAATCGCTGCTGCCGTATCCACATGGTCGCCCGTGATCATAACCGGTCGGATACCCGCTTCCCGACATTCGTCAATTGCTGCCTTTACCTCCGGACGCACCGGATCAATCATGCCGCACAGTCCCAAAAAGCAAAGCTCCTGCTCCAGCAGATCCGCATCCTCGCTTTCCGGTTTTTTCGTCCAGACTCTCTGTCCGCATGCCAGCACACGCAGTGCCCGATCTGCCATGGACTTATTTGCCTGCAAAACCTTTTTCCGATATTCTTCTGTCATGGGCAGAAGCTGTCCATCCTCCAGATAAAATGCACAACGGGTGAGAACCACATCCGGCGCCCCTTTTGTAAACTGAATGTAATCGTCCTTGCGTTTATGGACTGTGGACATCATTTTCCGTCCGGAATCAAAGGGAGCCTCCATCACACGGGGCATACTCTGTTTTAAAAGATTCTTATCCTGCCCGATCCGGTTCGCCCAGACAACCAGGGCAGCCTCCGTCGGTTCTCCTGTCACGTTACCGTCCGCATCCAGCTCTGCGTCACTGCACAGTGCCATTGCTGCCGAAAGCTCCTGCTCCTTTACTCCGAAGGAATCTACAACTGTCATCTGGTTCTGCGTCAGCGTTCCGGTCTTATCCGAGCAGATCACCTGGGCACAGCCAAGGGTTTCCACTGCAGTCAGCCGGCGGATAATCGCGTTTCGTTTTGACATGTTCGTTACACCGATGGAAAGTACGACTGTCACAACTGCCGCAAGTCCTTCCGGGATCGCCGCCACTGCAAGGGAAACCGCAATCATAAAGGAGTTCAGCGCAACCTCAAAATTCAGGCTGCCTGCCCGGATCATCTGAATTGCAAAAACCAGTACGCAGATTCCGATCACCAGCTTTGTCAACACCTTCGAAAGCTGTGTCAGTTTTCTCTGCAGCGGTGTCTGTCCTTCCTGTGCCTGAGACAGCGCATCCGCAATTTTTCCCATTTCCGTATCCATACCGGTGGCCGTTACGACTGCCACAGCACGTCCATATACGATCGTGCTTCCCATATAGACCATATTTTTACGGTCGCCAAGGGGCACATCCCGTTCCCCGTCTGCCAAAAAGATCTGATCGATCAGCTTCGTGACCGGCACGGATTCTCCTGTCAGTGCAGCTTCCTCCGCTTTCAGGCTTGCGCTTTCCAGAATCCTTGCATCCGCCGGAACCGCATCCCCTGCTTCCAGACAGATGATATCCCCCACCACAAGGTCTTTGCTCAAAATCGAGGACATTTTCCCGTCCCGCACAACCTTTGAGGTGGCCGCTGCCATGTCCTGCAGCGCTTCGATCGCCTTTTCCGCCTTGCTTTCCTGATACACACCCAGCACGGCATTGATCAGGACCACTGCCAGAATAATGATGACATCCGCAAAGCTGTCATTTTCCAGGACTGCAAGCACACCGCTGATGGCCGCTGCCGCCAGCAGGATCACGATCATCGGATCCGCCACCTGTTCCGCAAACCGGCGCAGCAGGGATTTTCCCTTCGCCGCTTTTAACTCATTTGCTCCGTTCTGCAAAAGCCGCTCTGCCGCTTCTTTTTCCGTCAGGCCGCTTTTTTGGCTGTTCAGCTCCTGCAGTACCTGTTGTGAGTCTTCACAATAATACTTCATTCTTTTTCCTCCCGATGGTGTTTTTGAATCACAAAAGACCCAAATACTGCTTTTCAAAAAGAAAACAGTATCTGAGTCTCGCAATTTAAAACAAGCCAGATCGGCATAGGATCGGGGTTGTTGACTTGTTACGCTGATGCAAAGGCGATCCGCCGGCTCTGTTTTATTCCGGCAGCTGCACTTGCTGCGCTCGCTACTCCCTCACAGGGAATTTTGTTTAGCAGTAAGGTTATCATATGCAAAGTCTTCTGTCAATATACATGCCGGTAAAGTTTTGGTGAAATTTTTGTCCTCTTTCACTGCGGTTTGACCAGAAATCCTTGTTTTACAGCCGTTCCACCAATGCGCCGCCTGCGCGCAGCACCCCATTCTCATAACCTCTTGCAAACAGCACGCTGCCCTCTGTCTCCACATCGGTCTCTTTTCCGGATGCGTTCAACACAACCCGGAGCCTGCTGCCCTCTACCCCGGTTTTGACATATTCCACCACCCGGTCAGAGCTGTTATTATTTTCAAATGTGATTTCCATGCTGCGGGCCGCAGGCTCTTTTCGAAGGGCTATCAGCTGCTTTACCTGCTCCGTAATCTCTGCATAGTTTCCCTGTTCGATCTGATCCCAGGGCATACAGCGTCTGCAATCCGGGTCAGCGCCGCCCTCTATCGCGATTTCCGTTCCATAATAGATACAGGGACTTCCAGGCATTGTAAATAGCATTGCAAGCTGCTGAAAAAAGAGATCCTGATTTCCACCTGTCTGATGGATCAGCCGATCTGTATCATGGGAATCCATAAGGTTAAACAAAACCTCTGTCGTCTGACGCATATAACGCACCAGATTTTCATGAATCGCCTCTTCCAGATCCGATTTCGTCTTTTCCGGCTGATACCAAAACTCCCGGATGGCTGCAGCAAAGGGATAGTTCATAACGGCGTCGAATTCGTCCCCGCCAAGCCACGGCATTGCGTCATGCCAGATTTCCCCCAGCAGATAAAAATCCGGTTTTAACTGCTTTGTCATCTGCCGCAGCTCACGGCAGAACAGATGGGAAATTTCGTTTGCAACATCTAACCGAAGTCCATCAATGTCAAATGTCTCAATCCAATAACGAACGGTATCCAAAAAATAGTCCCGCACCTTTTTTTCACTCGTATTGAGCTTTGGCATCCGCTCCGCAAAGGCAAAGGAATAATAGCGTCCATCTCTGGTGCTGCCCTCCTGCTCCCGGCAGGGCCAGCGATTGATCATAAACCAGTCATAATAGGGGGACTTAGGCCCCTTTTCCATCACATCCCGCCACGGTAAAAAGTTACTGCCGCAATGGTTGAATACACCGTCCAACATCACGCGGATGCCTCTGTCATGGGCCTCCTTAACGAGCAGCTTCATAGTCTTTTCATCTCCGAAGCCCGGATCGATCTTCCGGTAATCTGTCGTATCATATTTATGACTTGAGGGAGATTCAAACACCGGTGTCAGATACAGTCCGGTAATACCAAGCTCCTGTAAATAAGGAAGCTTCTGACGAATTCCATCCAGATCGCCGCCGTAAAAATCGAGATTACTTACGGTATGGTATCCCCAGGGCTTTACCCAGTCCGGATCATTTTCTTTGTTGCCGTTGCAAAAGCGCTCCGGAAAAATCTGATACCAGACCGTCTCCCGCACCCACTTTGGCGTCACGTTGATATCCACCGAATTCATCCACGGAAACGTAAAGCACTGTCCCAGCTGTCCGTTTTTCACATCCTCTGGCGAATGAAAGCCATCCTCAAAATAAAAGACCCGTTCTGCTCCTGCCTGCAGCTCAAAGAAATACCGGCACCGTTTATAGGGAGGCTGCACGGGAATTTCCCACCAGAGGTGCTGAGGCAGACGCATTTTTGTCACGATCTCCTCCCGACTGCCTTCCCAAGCCTCGTTTCCGCCCAGAATACCGGTAGAAAAAGGGTCGCCATAATGAATCCAAACCTGTTCCACTTCTTCTCCGGTCTGCAGCCCTACCATCAAAATTTCCTCATTCAATGCATAGCAAAACTGCTGTGACGCTCTATGATAAACCGCTTCTAAATGAATCATGTTCAGACCTCCTTTTTTCAGGCTGCATCCTTTTAAACTGCAGCCGATCTCATTTCAATGCATTTCCAGTCCATACTTTTCCTGCAGCTGCAGCAAGGTGATGTCGTGTTGAATATGCTCCGACAAAATTTTCACCATCAGCCCATTGTTGCTGACCGTACCGCTCCAGTTGGCAAATGCACCGCAGTCCGCTGTCAGTGTCATCTGCCTGTCTGTCACAAGCATCAGACGGGAGGGCTGATGTGCTGTCAGCATTCCTCCGTGGGTATAAAACTCCACATCCTCCCGGTTCAGTCCCAGATCATAAAAGGAAAACGCAACGATCCGCACGCCTTTTTCCTTTAGCCGATGGAAGGTCTCTGCAAAACAGGAAAGATCAAAATCTGCATTCAGATAAACCTCCTCCCGGGCATCCTCCAGAAGCTTCCCTGCCCTTGCCATCGCCGTTTCAAAGCCCCGGAATACGAAATGCACCTCCGGCTGCTTCGCCGTCTCATATTCTTCCAGCTGTTGCCTGGCGAGAGAAAGGTTCGCTGTCATTTCCGCCTGCATCCGCCCCAAAAGCACCTCCGGCTCCTGGGCGGCATACAGTGCTGTCTGATCCGGAACCAGCTCCACCATCCCCTTATCCAGCATGTGCTCCAGCGCATTGTAAATAGAAGGGCGTGCAATTGCGATTTTTTTTGCCAGCTGATAGGCAGACATGGGCTCAGAACCGATCAATGCCATATAAATCTGTGCTTCCAGCCTTGAAAAATTCAGATGTTCCAGGGTTTCCTGCAGCTTCATCGTTCGCTTTCCTTTCGTTGTATATTTTATGCAACTATATATAGCATAAACTTTTGCCCTATGCAAGTATTTTTTTGATTTCCTTGAAAAAGAAGAACATCCGGTGCTGATTTTTCAATGAAACAATAGAATGCACGCTCTGTGAGCATTCTATTGTCATGAATAAAAAAGGAGCGTCTGGCAGTTCCGATCGCTCCCTCTTTCGTATTTTATTAGTTACAGTTCACTCGTACCTTTTTGTAAGCAGATTTCATGCTCGCATGAAAATCTGCTTACAAAAAGGTACGAAGGAAGCGCCACTTTATGAGCAAAAATGAGCTGCGAAGCAGCGGAGAGCGTCGAAGACGCGGTTCATGACAATAGAATGTTCGCGGAGCGAGCATTCTATTGTATTGCGAATGGCGCGTGTGAACTGTAACTTTTATTGCATGCGCTGTATTTTTACAGGTATCTCATCTTTCTCACCGTCTGCACAAACTCTATATTGGTTTTCGTCTTTGCAAACAGATCCAGCACCTTATCCACAGCTTCATCGGATTTCATACCATTCAACGCGCGGCGCACCACGTTGATTGCTTCCATCTCCTCTGCACTCAGCAGCAGATCTTCTCTTCTCGTGCTGGTTTTGGGGATGTCGATGGCAGGGAAAATTCTGCGTTCAGACAGCTTTCGATCCAGCACAAGCTCCATATTACCGGTTCCTTTAAATTCCTCGTAAATGACATCGTCCATCCTGGATCCGGTGTCCACCAGTGCAGTGGCCAGAATCGTCAGGCTTCCGCCCTCGCGCATATTGCGGGCTGCACCAAAAAAGCGCTTCGGCATATGCAATGCCGCCGGGTCAATACCACCGGACAGGGTACGTCCGCTGGGCGGAACCACCAGGTTGTAGGCACGGGTCAGACGGGTAATACTGTCTAACAGGATCATAACGTCTTGTTTATGCTCGACCAGACGCTTTGCACGCTCAATAACCATTTCGGAAACTCGTTTATGATGTTCCGGTAATTCGTCAAACGTGGAATAGATCACTTCAACATTCGGCCCTGCCACCGTCTCCTTCATGTCCGTTACCTCCTCCGGACGTTCATCGATCAGGAGAATGATCAGATGCAGGTTCGGATAATTTTTCTTTACCGACATGGCCACTTCTTTTAATAGGGTTGTCTTACCAGCCTTCGGCGGGGACACAATCATACCTCTCTGTCCTTTACCGATGGGGCTTAACAAATCCATGACCCGCATCGCAACCGGGCAGCCGAAGCGTTCCATTTTCAGTCTGCTGTTCGGAAAGATCGGCGTCATATCTTCAAAGTTGCTTCGTCTGGATGCTTCCTCTGTGGTATAACCATTGATCGTCTTGACATAAAGCAGGGCGGAGAATTTTTCATTCTGTGTCCGCACTCTGGTATTTCCCTCTAAAATATCGCCTGTCCGCAAATTGAACCGACGAATCTGGCTGGGTGCCACGTAAATATCATTATCTCCCGGCATATAATTATCCGAGCGGATAAAGCCATAGCCCTCAGCCATGACCTCCAGGATACCCTTTACCGTGATGCCGCTGTCCAGCTCTGTCGGGAACTTGTCGTCCTCTGGACTCTGGATCGGTGCAGTTCCACGATTATACGGACTGTTGTAGCGCTCATTATAACGAGGTGCAGGCGCGCTCACACGGTTCTGTGCCTCTTCTGCCACAGGCGCAGCAGCACGGGGCGCTGCAGCTGCAGTATTTTCCCGCGCACCATTGTTGTCGCGGCTTCCTGTCCGTCCATTATGATAAGAACCATTGCTGATGAAGCGCTTTCCTGTTCTCTGCTGCCGCCTTTCTTCCCGATCCCCTGCTTTGCTCTCCGGTTCTGTCCCACCGTCATGAGGATCCTGCTTTTCCACTGCGCCCTTCTCCGGGGTATCCTTGCGCTCTGCCGCATCCCTCTTCGGAGCATCCTCCCGCTCTGCTGCGCTCTTTTCCGGGGCATCCTTACGCTCTGCCGCGCCCCTCTTCGGAGCATCCTTGCGCTCTGCTTCGTCCCTCTTTAGAGCATCCTTGCGCTCTGCCGCGTCCTTCTCCGGGGCATCCTTGCGCTCTGCCGGGCGGTTCTCCGGGACGCTGCGTTCTGTTTTGATTTCTGCGGTCTCTTGGGCATCCAACCTCAGCATCGCATCAATGACTTCCGCCTTTTTCATTGTAGAAAGTCCTTTTATCCCCCTTGCTTTTGCAATCTCCTTCAGATCATGCACTGCCAGAGATTCATATTTTTCTCTTATCATTTTTTCCTCTCATTTCTGCGCACGCTTTTTGCGCATGTCGAGTTTGTGTCAAGTGCGCGCAGACACAAATCTCGCGATTGAAAATTTTTATTTTTCAATCTTTACTCCTTTTACTGCCATCGTGATTCGTCCCTGATTTTCATACGGAATTCTACATGAAACGATCTTTTTGAAATGCGCCAGAACATCCCGATCCGGGAAACAGCGGTCTTTTGTCAGAAATCAAAAGTGCCTGTCATTTTAGTGAATTTTATTACACATCGGAGACACAAGTCAAACGTCTCCTTCTGTTTCGCTCATTGTACCACACTCAAAACAGAATAGGAAGATTTTTTCCTTGATTCACTCAAATAAATCAGATATGATGATATACAGAGAGCTACGAATGGCGCGTATGCCCCGACATCATCATTCCTTATTAAATAAAAAAGAAAGCAGGCAAATCAAATGACAAATCAGGAAAAAGCGCTGGAACTGCATGCGAAGCTGCAGGGAAAGCTTGAAACCGTTTCCAAAACACCCGTCCGCACCCGTGAAGACCTTGCACTTGTCTATACTCCCGGCGTTGCGGAGCCTTGTAAGGTCATTGCAAAAGACCCGGCTGCCGCTTACACCTATACGATGAAAGCAAACACTGTAGCTGTTGTTTCCGACGGTTCCGCCGTACTGGGACTCGGCAATATCGGTCCGAAGGCCGCTATGCCCGTTATGGAAGGCAAGGCTGTCTTATTTAAAGAATTCGGCGGTGTCAACGCAGTTCCCATCTGCCTGGATACTCAGGACACGGAAGAGATCATCAAAGCTGTTACCTGGCTTGCTCCCGCTTTTGGCGGCATCAATCTGGAAGATATCAGTGCACCCCGCTGCTTCGAAATCGAAGAGCGCTTAAAAGAGACTCTGGATATCCCTGTTTTCCACGATGACCAGCACGGAACTGCTATTGTTGTACTCGCCGGCATCATCAATGCCCTAAAGGTAGTCGGTAAGAAAAAGGAAGACTGCCGCGTTGTTGTAAACGGCGCAGGAAGTGCAGGAGTTGCCATCACCCGCCTGCTGATAACCTACGGCTTTTCCAATATCATTATGTGCGATAAATCCGGCATTCTCTGCGATGGCGCAGAGGGCTTAAACTGGATGCAAGAAAAGATGGTAAAACGCACCAATCTGGCTCACGAAACCGGTTCCCTTGCAGATGCTTTAAAGGGTGCTGATATTTTCGTCGGCGTTTCCGCTCCAGGTATTGTGACGGAAGAGATGGTGGCTTCCATGAATTCCGATGCTATCCTGTTTGCAATGGCTAACCCCGTTCCTGAGATCATGCCTGATCTCGCAAAAAAAGCAGGGGCACGCGTTGTCGGCACCGGACGCAGCGATTTCCCGAACCAGGTAAACAACGTTGTCGCATTCCCCGGCATCTTCCGCGGTGCTCTGGAAGGACATGCAAAACAGATCACCGATAAAATGAAGCTGGCTGCCGCTAATGCCATCGCAGCCCTCGTTTCTGACGAAGAATTAAACGAAAACAATATCATGCCAGAGGCATTCGATCCCAGAGTTGCGGACGTTGTTGCAGATGCAGTCAAGAAAAACATCCGCTGATCTCTGGCACCAGAAGCCCTACTATTCGCTGGACGCCTGGTGTAAAAATACATACGGACGGAAGCTTTACAAGGCTGCACTGGATATCGGCTGTACCTGTCCCAACCGGGATGGCACCCTCGATACAAGAGGCTGCATTTTCTGCTCTGCAGGCGGAAGCGGCGATTTTGCTGCTTCCCGGCAGCTTTCTGTAACAGATCAGTTAAATCAGGCCAAGGCACTTCTGTCCTCCAAATGGATACCGGAACCCGGCAAGCCGTCTCTGATCGCCTATTTTCAGGCATATACCAACACGTATGGCGATCCGGACAGACTGCTTTCCTGTTATGAAGAAGCACTTTCCTCCCCGGAGGTCGCAGGCATTTCCATTGCGACGCGCCCGGATTGTCTTTCCGATATCATTCTGGAGGGACTTGACCGCCTCCGGTTGCTGTATCCTGACCGGTTTATCTGGATCGAGCTTGGTCTGCAGTCCATTCATGACCACACTGCAGCAAGGATCCGCCGGGGATATCCGACCTCCGTATTTTATGATGCTGCAGCAAAGCTCCATGCCAGAAGGCTTCCCTTTATCGTCCATCTGATCCTCGGACTCCCCGGGGAAACCCGGCTTGACCTGCTGGAAAGCATCCGTGCCGTCAATCAGGTGCATCCCTTTGGTGTCAAGCTGCAGCTTCTCCATATTTTAAAGGGAACAGATCTTGCCCTGCTTTATGAAGCCGGAAAGCTTCCTGTACTGACACAGGAAGAATATCTCGATCTGCTGACAAGCTGTATCGCTGCACTTTCTCCGGATATCTGCCTCCACCGGGTCACCGGAGACGGTCCCCGCAAGCTCCTAATCGCGCCCCAGTGGAGTCTTTCGAAACGAAACGTCTTAAACGGGCTGCATGCCCTTATGAAACAACGAAATCTCAGACAAGGGGATAATTATGAACCAGGAACCTCTTACACTCTATAAACTGATCGTTCTTTATCTGCTCAACAAGGTATCCTTCCCACTCACAATGGCGCAGGTCAGCGATCTCATTCTGGAAAAAGAATATACCAGCTATCTGACACTGCAGCAGGTTATCAATGAGCTGGCGCAGGCCGGGCTGATCACTGCCAAAACACTGGTCAACCGCACCCATCTGCAGATCACGGAGGAGGGTCGCAATACCCTTTCCTATTTTGAGAACCGCATCAGTGACGCAATCAAGACAGACATCGGCGAATATCTTAAAAAAAATGAACTGGAAATGCGCAACGAATCTTCGATCCAGAGCAACTACTATAAGGCTGTCAACGGGGAATTCGAAACAGAGCTGACTGCAGTGGATAAGGACGTCAACCTGGTGACCATCCGCCTTACGGTTCCTACAGAAGAGCTCGCAATTTCCATTTGCGAAAACTGGCAAAAAAATAACAGGGAGATTTATCAGTATCTGACAACCGCCCTGTTTTAAAGTATGTTATTGCAGCATCTCTCGGATCACACTGCCATCTGTTTTTCCGAGGTCTATCTCCAAAAGTGCTGCCAATGTCGCGCCCTCATCCCAGAGCGCGATATTTTTTTCTACCCTGGCACCAGCTCTTACACTGCACCCCGACATTGCAAAAAAGGTCTGATAGTCTGCCTCACCCGGCAGATACCCGTGGGTCCCCTTCATGCCATGTGCGCAGTCTTTTTCTGCTGCCGTCAGCTGTTCCCATTCGTCCAGAAAAAACCATCCTTCCTTTGCTTCCAGCATCAGAAAGCAGTTTTCGTCTGCGCCCATATTTGCTGCCTCTTCCCGGGTCAGAATCCTTTCGATTCCAAAATCCTCCCGTCCTTTCAGCGTCTCCAGCACTTTTCTTGTACGCTTTTGCACTTCTGCATTGTTCCGTACAGACGGATGCAGATAGATATAGCAGCTTCCGTCACAGTTTTTTGCATAGGCCTTCCAGCTTTTGATCTTGCCGTTGCGGACCGTCAGCAAGCCGGCTTTCCACAGTGCATGATTGACGAAGGCAACCTTGTCCACATCCTTCTGATAATGATCCCCCAGAAGCACGACCGTCGTGCTCTCCATCTCTCCGGTTTCCTCCAGTGCCCTTACAATCTCGCCCAGACGCTTATCGTGGCGCTTAAGAGCTTCTTTTGCCTCCTTACTCTCCACGCCATAGAGATGTCTGTTCGCATCCACATCCGTCAGATGCAGCAAAAACAGCTGCGGATTGTATTTGTAGATCGTATCCAGCGCGCATGCCTGAATAAAATTGTCCAGCTGAGGCTGTGCGATCCCGTTTCGCAACTGTCCGAAGCGTTTGTTCAGATCCAGCTGATAAAACAACGGACCGTTCGTCGCATTCATCAGGATCTGATTTTGCCATTTGCGTGTCACCATAATCTCCGGCACATAGTAGTCCATCCTGCTGCCTGCCGCAACAGGCCACAAAAGCCCGGCCGTCGTCATTCCCTTTTTCTTCGCTTCGTCATAAAGCGTCGTGCTGCGGATCCATTTGCGATGATAAAGCCAGTCCGGATCCTTCCGGTTGGGCTGGATTTTTGTGTTGTTCACAATCCCGTGATTTTTTGGCATCCGCCCTGTCACAATGGATGTATGGGCCGGATATGTCAGGGACGGACACACACTGTTTACATGGCTGCACAGCGCCGCCTGTTCAAAAAAACGCTGAAAATTCGGCAGGGTCTGTAAATATTCCAGGTCCTTTGCTCCGACCGCATCAAAGGACACGATCATGACCCGCTTTGGTATCTGTTTCATTGCTCTACTCCATCCTGCGGCTTTTGCTCTGTCTTAGCCGCTTCCCTGCGTATCCGCTGCATGTGCTCTTTGATTTTTACTTCATATCCCATCCCACCGGGCTGATAAAACTCTCTTCCGGACAGCTCATAAGGTAAATACTGCTGTCTGACATAGTGGTTTGGATAATCGTGTGCATATTTATAATCTTTTCCGTGTCCCAATTTTGCTGCTCCTTTATAATGGGCATCCTGCAAATGCACCGGAATCGCCAGATTTCCGGTTTCTTCCACCGTCTTCATTGCAGACGCAATGGCGTTGACCGCTGCGTTGCTTTTCGGCGCGCATGCAATGTAGGCCGCCGCCTGTGCCAGAATAATCTGCGCCTCCGGCATGCCCACCCGCTCTGCTGCCAGGGATGCAGAAACCGCTACCTGCAGCGCTGTCGGATCTGCATTGCCAACATCCTCCGACGCACAGATCATCATCCTGCGGGCGATAAATGTCACGCTTTCCCCAGCATACAGCATCCGCGCCAGATAATAAACCGCCGCATCCGGATCGGAGCCCCGCATACTCTTGATAAATGCCGAAATCGTATCGTAATGATTATCGCCTGTTTTGTCGTATTTTACTGCACGTTTTTGAATACATTCCTGGGCAACCTCCAGGGTCAGATGGATTTTTCCATCCTCTGAGCGCTGTGTCGTCATTACGCCAAGCTCTACTGCATTCAATGCCGCACGTGCATCTCCGCCTGCAATATCCGCCAGAAACTCCAGCGCATCCGGCTCTATCTGTGCCTGATAGGCACCCATTCCTCTCTGATCATAGACTGCCCGTCGGATCAGTTCTTCAATATCTTCCTTTGAAAGCGGCTTGAGCTCAAAAATAACCGAACGGGACAGCAGCGCTCCGTTTACCTCAAAATACGGATTTTCCGTCGTCGCACCGATCAGGATCAGGGTTCCATCCTCCACAAAGGGAAGCAGATAATCCTGCTGACTCTTGTTGAACCGGTGAATCTCATCAATGAACAGGATCGTCTTTTTGCCAAACATTCCACGGTTGTCCTTTGCCTTTGCGACAACCTCTTCCATATCCTTTTTGCCTGCCACAGTCGCATTGATCTGCATAAACTCCGCGCTGGTCGTATTCGCGATCACCCTCGCAAGAGTCGTTTTGCCCGTTCCGGGCGGTCCGTAAAAAATGATGGAGGAAAGCTTGTCCGCCTGAATCGCACGGTACAAAAGCTTGTCCTTTCCGATAATGTGCTGCTGCCCGACTACCTCATCCAGCGTCCGGGGCCGCAGCCTTGCCGCCAGCGGCGCTTCCTTTTCCTGATTGGTCTGTCTCATATAATCGAAAAGATCCATGTCCCCTTACTGCACCTCCACTTTCATGTTCGGCCACACCTTCTCAATCCGCTCGTCAGGGTAATTGATGTCAAAGAATGTGTCGATCACGCTCTTCTTTTCCGCCCGCACAGTTCCTGTGGTGCTTTCCGTGCCTACGACATTCCCTGCGTCCGCGACGTTTTCCTCATTCGCGGCGTGTTCTACGCCTGCGGCATTCCCTGCGTCCGCACTGCTCTCCTGCACTGCCGCGCTATCCTGCCGTTCCACATAGCGTACCATGGCGCCTGCTGAAATCACCGCATCGCAGCTCATCAGCACGATAACTGCCCAGGTCGCAATTTTTGCTCCAAGGGGCGGCAGCTTTTCGATCCATCCACTGATCGTCGGATAACAAATTTTTACCCAGACAACGGATAACAGCCCCCAGAAAATGCAATACAGCAGGTTGGTTCTCCCGCCGATATTAAAGGGCATGTCACTGTAATCCCAGAATGTAGTCCCGAGAAAAATCTCTGTAAATACGCTGCACAGATATTCATATACGCCGCCCAGCACACTGCCCGCCAGGAAAATATAACGATCCTCTTTTCCGGCAAGCCGCTGCAATACAACTGTCAGAATGACCGCACCGAAGCCCCAGACAATACTGAAGGTGCCGTAAATTACGCTGGACCGGCTCATCCATACGCCTCCCGTCACCCTGCAAAACAGCGTTTCAATCAGATCTCCGAGAAATGCACAGATCATAAATACCCAGATCAGCTTATCCACACAGACTCCTCTTGCAAAAACATATCGTTCTGCCCGATCTGCCTCCTCCAGAGCTTCCATCTCCGGGTAGGCACGGTTTAACCGCTTCCAGACTGCATGATAGATCTTGCCTCCAAGCTTTTGCTTGACTTCCTTTTGTTCCTGCAGAAGTCTCCCCTGGGTTTCCTTCAGCTCTGTCAGGCTCCTGCTTTTCCTGACTGCAATCAGAATCGACACCAGGTCGGCAGCCATCAGCCCAAAGCCGACTATGTCTATGATCCGCAGCACAATTGTCGGAATCATCGAAAACAGGATAAAGACCGGAGGATGCAAAAGCAGCACCGCCGTCATCACAACTGCTGCCTTGATCAGCGAAAGGAGCACACTCTTTTTCTTCCCGCCAAATAGTGTCACATCCTCGTAATTCCACAAATGCTTTTTCCAGATTTTGGCTGCGATCCCTCCGGAAAAATATTCCACAACGGACACGACCATCCAAGTGGTCAGAAACTGCAGCAGCCATTTTGTCCCCTGCTCCGGCAGCAAAAGGATCAGAATATCCATCATTATGCCGTATTCCGGACAAAGGGGCAGGCTGAAAAATCCGCGGTTGCAAAATCTTCTTTCTTTTACTGCAAAAAAGGCAACCTCCAGTGCCCATCCGATAAAGCTGTACAGCAGCAGATACACTGCCAGCTCTGTGTAGGTATATTGCATTCTTTCCACTCATTTCTGCGCACGCTTTTTTCGCATGTCGAGTTTGTGTCAAGTGCGCGCAGACACAAATCTCGTGATTGAAACATTTTTTTCAATCTGTGTAACTGTTTCCTTTCGTTCTAACCCTGATCATGGATTTCCAAGTAGGATTGTGGGAGTGCGCAGCACGGAACAATCCGCAGGCATCAAGGTCGGTGCAAAAGCTTCCACATTTGATTATAACAACTATTTTCCCTGCTGTACATGTTGGATTTCATCCAACTGTTCGATTTTATCCAACTATTGGATTTCAGGATACCAGCATTATTTCTTCGACTGTCACAAAGACATAGCCTTGGCTTTGCAGCTCATCCACAATAAAAAGTGCCGCCTCAATACTGGAAGCATATTCATCATGCAGCAGGATAATCGCATTTTCCCGCGCTTTGGACAAGATTCGCTTTTCAACATTGGTGCTGCTTTGACTGCACCAGTCCAGGGGATCGATCGTCCACAGCACCGGGAACATATTCAGCTCCTGTTCGAAGCCTTTGTCCCAGCTTCCATAGGGCGGACGGACAAAAATGGTTTCCGCTCCTGTTATCTCCTTCAATACCTCATTTGTGGAAATCAGCTCCTGTCGAAAGGCTTCCCGGTTATTGCTTGTCAGCTGAATATGACTATAGGTGTGGTTGCCGATCAGATGTCCCTCCTTCTGCATACGCAAAATCAGCTCCGGATATTTTTCTGCATTCTCCCCTGTAACAAAAAAACTGGCTTTTGCACCCCGCTCTGCCAGGCCGTCCAAAAGTATTTTCGTATAGACCGGATGCGGACCGTCATCAAAGGTAAGGGCGATCTTTTTTGGCTCTGCTGCATCGGATACGCCGCCAGAAGTCTGTATTGCCGCCTTTTCCTTCCCGTTTTTTTCCTCCCCTGTCAGCTGCCCTCCCGCAACAGTTCCAAAAAGCAGCAATCCAACCAGAAAAAGTCCCAGTTGAATTGCTGCCCTTTCATTTCGTTTCTCTTTTTTATGTTCCATGGAAAACCGCCTTTTCCGGTTCCTTCTTTTTAATCTATGCAGCAGAAGCCCTCTATCATTCAGAAAGGACGGCGCAGCAGCGCCAAAACCTTATCTGTCTGCAGAAGAGCTGCCGGATTTTGACGGTTCTCGTCCCCGGACTCAGCTCTGAAATTCCAGCTGCCGAAAGCTGTGCCTGAAATAGAGCACCTCCGCCACAGATGTAATCGCCCAGGAGAAAAAGTAGAGAGAGTACAGCGCCGGAATCGTATGAATCCATACAAAAATGGTATACACCCAGATCACCCGGAACACGCAGGAGCCTAAAATAACGATGAGCATCGGCACAATGCTCTTTCCGATTCCTCGGGAGGCTGCGATGCTGCAGTCCATAAACGCACTGATCATATAAGAAAATCCCATGATCTTCACACGCTGCATTCCGGCATCGATTACAGCAGGCTCCGTCGCAAACAGCGACAGAAACTGTCGTCCGAAAATCAGCAGAAGTCCGCCAAAGATCGCACCTGCCGCAAAGGAATAGGTCAGCCCGACGAGATAGCTCTTTTTCATCCGTTCCCGGTTGCCAGCGCCCCAGTTCTGTCCGATAAAGCTGGAACAGCCGGTATAAAACGCTGCCATAATATTAAAAATCAGCGTGTCCGCATTTGCTGCAGCTGCATTTCCGGACACCATCACCGCATCAAAGGAATTGACGCCGGACTGCACAAAAAGGTTCGCGATAGCAAAGATGGCATTCTGGATCCCGGTGGGTATGCCAAGCACCAGGATCGCTTTTCCGCAGGCCGGATCCAGTCTGAGCTTCGAAGGGTGCAGCCCACAGTCGTCCGTCCGTCGCAGCAGATGAATCACGATCAGAAGTGCAGATAAATACTGTCCGATCACACTGGCGATGGCCACGCCCTCTGCTGCCATATGGCACACGATAACAAAAAACAGATTTAAAATAACGTTTACAATTCCTGCAATGGACAGATATACCAGCGGACGCTTCGTATCCCCGGTGGCGCTCAGAATACCGTTGCCGCAGTTATACAGTGCCATACCCGGCATGCCCAGTGCATAAATTTTCAGATACGAAACAGCACTGTCCATCAGCTCTTCTTTGGTATGCAGAATTCCAAGCAGTCCCTCTGCAAAGAAAAAACAGGCTGCACCCACAAGCAGACCGACGACCAGACAGATCACAAAGGCGGAATGCACGGTTTTAATCACGGATTCCCTGCGCCTTGCACCCAGCTCATGCGCCATCCGCACATTAACACCGCAGCCCATTCCGATCAGAAAGCCGGTAAACAGCGTGACCAGAAGCGTTGTCGAACCAACTGCCCCCAGTGCCCGGTAATCCGAAAATCGCCCTACCACCGCTACGTCACTCATATTAAACAGCACTTCCAGCACCTGGGAAAATACCAGCGGGCAGCTCAGGAAAAACAGGTTCTTCCAGATCGAACCTGTTGTCATTTCTATTGCTTTTGTTTTCTTTTCTCTCTCCATTCCCCTGTAAAAGCCTTTCTATCCACAGAATCTGCATCAATATGCGCTTTTTCAGGTCGTTTTTCGACCCGTATCTATCACAATACTCGCAGGAGTTGATTTTGTAAAGAGAAAAAGCACCCGGCAGGAGAAACCTCCTCCCGCCGAGTGCTTCTACAGTCTGCAGCTTTAAACGCTATGCTGCTTTTTCTTTGCGACCAGCTCGCCGTTTTCCACTGCGATCAGGATCGTGTCACCCATCTGTACCTGATCTGCCAGGATCAGCTTTGCAGACAGCGTTTCCACATATTTCTGGATATAACGCTTCAACGGACGCGCGCCATAAATCGGATCATATGCGTTGTCTACAATGAACTGCTCCGCATCCGTGCTGAGTTCGATCGAAAGCTGCTTATCTTCCAGACGATGATTCAAGTCTGCGACAATCAGATTGATAATACCGCTGATGTTATCCTTCGTCAGAGGCTTGAACAGGATGATCTCATCCAGACGGTTCAGAAACTCCGGACGGAAGTGACCGCGCAGATCCTTCGTTACCAGCTCTTCTGCTTCCGGCTTAATCGTGCCGTCCGCATCGATGCCATCCAGCAGATAGTTCGCGCCGATATTCGAGGTCATGATCAGAATCGTGTTCTTAAAGTCCACGGTCCTGCCCTGGGAATCCGTAATCCGGCCGTCATCCAGCACCTGCAGCAAAACATTGAAGACATCCGGATGTGCCTTTTCAATTTCATCGAACAGGACAACTGAGTAGGGCTTTCTGCGGACTGCTTCTGTCAGCTGACCGCCTTCTTCATAGCCAACGTATCCGGGAGGCGCTCCGATCAGACGGGACACAGAGTATTTCTCCATGTACTCACTCATATCGATCCGGACCATGTTGTTCTCGTCATCAAACAGGGACGCCGCAAGCGCTTTTGCAAGCTCCGTCTTACCGACACCGGTAGGTCCAAGGAACAGGAACGAACCGATGGGCTTGGTCGGATCCTTGATACCCGCTTTGGAACGGATAATGGCATCCGTCACCTTCGTTACCGCTTCATCCTGACCGATGACTCTCTTATGCAATTCGTCATCCAGATGCAGCGTCTTATTCCGCTCACTTTCTGTCAGCTTTGCAACCGGAATACCTGTCCACCGGGAAATAATCCGGGCGATTTCTTCATCGGTTACCGCTTCGTGAACCAGGGAAAGGTCTTCCTTCTTTACTTTTTCTTCTTCCTGCTCCAGCTGTTTTTTCAGATCCGGCAGTTTGCCATAGGAAAGCTCTGCAGCTTTCTCCAGGTCGCCTTCGCGCTGTGCAATCTGAATTTCATTGTTGACCGCTTCGATCTCTTCTCTTAACTTGGAAAGGTTCTCTACGCTCTTCTTCTCGTTATCCCACTGCGCCTTGCGATTGTTGTACTCGGACTTTAACTCCGCAAGCTCCTTCTGAAGTGCTTCCAGACGCTCCTTGCTCAGGGTGTCGTCTTCTTTTTTCAGCGCAGCCTCCTCAATTTCCATCTGCATGACCTTACGGCGCAGCTCGTCCAGCTCCGCAGGCATGGAGTCCATCTCGGTCTTGATCAGTGCGCACGCTTCATCCACCAGGTCGATCGCTTTATCCGGCAAAAACCGGTCAGAAATATAACGGTTGGACAAAACGGCGGCACTTACCAATGCATTATCCAGAATCTTTACGCCGTGATACACCTCATAACGATCCTTTAAGCCACGCAGAATGGAAATGGTATCCTCAACGGTAGGCTCATCCACCTGCACCGGCTGGAAACGACGTTCCAGAGCAGCATCCTTTTCAATATATTTGCGGTATTCATCCAGTGTCGTTGCACCGATACAATGCAGCTCGCCTCTCGCCAACATAGGCTTTAACATGTTGCCGGCATCCAGTGCACCGTCTGTTTTGCCCGCACCGACAATGGTATGCAGCTCATCAATAAACAGAATAATCTGTCCTTCGCTCTTCTTCACATCCTCCAGCACTGCCTTCAGACGCTCTTCGAATTCGCCCCGATACTTGGCACCTGCTACCAGTGCACCCATATCCAGTGCGAAGATCTTTTTATCCTTCAGCCCCTGGGGTACGTCGCCCCGCACGATTCTCTGTGCCAGTCCTTCGACAACGGCGGTCTTGCCGACGCCGGGTTCACCGATCAGAACCGGGTTGTTCTTCGTTTTTCTGGAAAGAATCCGAACCACGTTACGGATTTCATTATCCCTGCCGATGACCGGATCGAGCTTCTGGGCTCTCGCCTTTTCTACCAGATCCTGTCCATACTTCTCCAATGTATCATAAGTAGCCTCCGGATTGTCCGAAACGACTCTCTGATTGCCGCGCACCGTGGACAATGCCTGTAAAAAACGCTCCCGCGTGATGCCGTACTCGGTAAAGATCTGCTTGATCTCCTTATTCGGATACTGCAGCATGGACAAAAACAGATGCTCTACAGAAACATATTCATCTCCCATCTGTTTTGCTTCATCCTCGGCATGGATCAGCACCTGATTTAAGTCCTTGCCGATATAAACCTGACCGCCCTGCACCTTTACGCGCTTTGCCAGCGCCTGTTTGCTGCGGTCCACAAAATGCTCCTTCTGGATTTCCATCTTCTCGATCAGCTTTAAGATCAGGCTGTCTTCGATGGTCAGAAGGCTGTATAAAAGATGTTCTTCTTCGATCTCCTGATTGCCGTATTCATAGGCAAGCTTTTCACAGTTCTGCACTGCTTCTACGGATTTCTGGGTAAATTTGGAAATGTTCATACACAGCTCCCTCCTTACTCAATCTATCATAGTTTCGCCATTCGGCTCCTCTATTGGAACCTTCCGGCCGCTGTTGTTTGTTCTAGTGAAGCTATAACACTTCATCTGAATCCTACTATAACACCAGCTATTAGCCACGTCAAGAGGTGAGTGCTAATTATTTTGTGAAGATTGTGTGAATGTGTGAACTCTACAAGTCATGCTCCTGTCTGCATGCGGATTGCCAGCAGCTTCTGAATTTCCTCTCTGGTTGGCATTACACGCAGTGCTCCTATTTTTTCACGCACCCTCTGTACTGCAAAGGGGATTCCCGTTTTAGGAATCCCCCTATCATTATCCATGCGTTTTCCAACTCCATGTAAGTTTTATCATGTGTTTCCTAAACCAGATCGTATTTCACCACATCGATTTTAGCTGTACCTTCAGCAAAGAATGAAATTCCTTTTGCCTCCTGCTCTGTAAATATGACAACCGACATAACCTGCTCGCCATCATTAATAAATACTTCTGCGCTAAATCTATCCAAAATCACACGAAGCTTTAATTCATTGGCATCTCCATTTACCAGACATCTTCTCTGATGAACCAATGCTCGTTCGCTTCCCGAAAATTTTCTGTCAATTTTCAGGACAGACTCATCCGGGCGGAAGCACAATTCTGTATGAAACCTCTCATTCTGTGCAAACCGTAATGCGAATTTTTTATAGACATTTTCCTTATCTTCCGGACGTATCACAAGCTCCATATCTATCGTTCGTCCTTCGATTTTATCCAATGAGATCGTATCATTATTTATTACTACATTATTGTACTCAACTCTGTCTTTTCGCATTGCATCGAGTTCTTTGATCGGCGTTTGATAAAGTCTTCCGTTTTTCACAGATAATTCTCTCGGCAGACTCATTTGTGCAAACCATTTTGAGTCATTGCAACGATGAGCAATCGTGTCCCAGTTCTGCATCCAGCCAATCATAATTCTCCGTCCATCCGGGGTTCCCAACGTCTGCATTGCATAAAAATCAATTCCATAATCCACAGACTGCGCAAACTGCTCTTTTAAGGTATAGTTATCCTGGTCCATTTCTCCTATGATACATAAAGTACCATTTCCGTTATGATATTCCAAGCCTTCCGGCAGCATATCCTGTGGACTGGTCAAAAGAACGTGTTTCCCATCCAGTTCAAAGAAATCCGGACATTCCCACATCTTTCCAAAACGTTTCTTATTTTTTGCAAGGATGCTGACAAATTTCCAGTCAAATCCGTTTTCGCTTCTATAAAGAAGAATCTGTCCACTTCCATCTGCCGGTCTGCTTCCGATAACACAATAGAAGTTCCCATCTTTTCCTTTCCAGATCTTTGGATCACGGAAATCCACTTTACTTGCACCTTCCGGAAGATCTTTGGCTGTCAGAACAGGATTCTTCTCATATTTCTTATAATCTTTTCCATCTCCAACAGCCACTGCCTGTGTCTGAATATCCCTTACAGTTCCATCTTCCATTGTTTCCTGACCTACCGCAGTATAGAGGAGCAGTTGCTTTCCGTCCTCTAACTCTATTGCGCTTCCTGAAAAGCATCCAATTTTATCATAATCTTCATCCGGTGCCAAAGCTGCCGGAAGATGTTTCCAGTGAAGCAGATCTTTACTAACCACATGACCCCAATGCATACTGTTCCAGTGTGTATCGTATGGATAATACTGATAAAAAAGATGGTACTCTCCCTGATAGTATGAAAAACCATTCGGATCATTCATCCATCCGACATATGGACTCACATGAAAAGCCGGTCTGTCTTCTGCTTTTATCTGCTTTCCCTGTTCATCTTCATATTTTCTAGCCTTTTCTAACATCTCACTCATGCAAATTCTCCTATTGTTCGTAGCGTTATTTTTCTTCACTCAATGACTTCTGATACTGATCAAAGTATTTCTGTTTAATTGAAAGATACTCAGAAAGTCCATACTGTTCCATTTTCTTCAGATAGGAATCCCACTCTTTTTCAATTCCACCATTCAGGATCCAGTCTGCTTTCTTCTGCTCTGCATATTTTCTAATATCTGTATCGTACTGAGACACTTTATTGGTATCCTCAATGCTCATAAAGACGTTTGGATAAACATACTTGCTGTTCATATCCTGTAGATAAGTTTCATGCATATTGTCTAAACGCCATTTTGCATCTTCTGGCTGTGTTACATATACATCATAATATTCATTCAGTACTGCAAGCGGACCATTTACAGATTGTGCCTCACGTACTTCTACCGGAGACTGAGTTCCAAGATCCATATGCTTCAGCATTTCTCCGCCATCTTTATTCCTGGACAGTTCAAAAATGTTAAAAGAATCCTTTTCTCCATAAGTTCCCCAGTTATTCTGCGGTGACTGAAGGGGGGCATACATCTGATCAATCCATGCGGCGGCAAGTGCTGTGTCACGACAGCTGGATGTAAGGACACATCTTCCACGATCGAATCCGCTTGTTTCGCTGTTGTTCTGTCTTGTGATATTTCTCATTCCATCCGGTCCTGTCAACGCTGGCAGCATCACATAATCTTCATTGTTATCGATATTTGCAATATCCCATGTAAAGCAGAGACCATATCGATGATTCTTTCCTTTTGCCACATAGGTGGACCACTCTTGTGTAAATGCTTCCGGGTCGACCAGATCCTCTGTTACAAGCTTATGCAACCATTGGATACCTTCTTTATAACCTTCCTGAACCGTTGTGTAAATAACTTTTCCTTCATCCGTTACAGCGAAATGATCCCCTGTATCTCCATAACCTTCTCCAAATCCATTGATCAAAATTGCAGGATCCTGATCTCCATTATTGATAATAAATGACATCGGGATTACATCACCTTCAATGGAAAATTCTTTTTCAAGTTCATCTGCATGATCACGGAATTGAATTAATACCTGTTCCAGTTCATCTGTTGTTGTCGGAATCTCAAGTCCAAGATAATCCAGCCATTTTTTGTTAATATACGGGATATCTCCGATTGCCTGAATGGCTTCTTTCCCTGCTCCAAGCTGCTCAATCCATGGAAAGGAATAAATATGTCCATCCGGTGCTGTACACATCGTCCTGTATTCCGGATATTTTTCAAATACTGCCTGTAAATTCGGCATATATTTATCTATCAGGTTTTCCAATGGAATGATGATTCCCTGCTTTGCATAACGCAGCAGGTCATACTCACTCATTCCGGCATTGAATAATCCGTCCGGCAGATTTCCAAACTGGGCAAGTGCCAGGTTTTTCTTATCAGAAAACTGGTCTGATACAAAACAAGTCCAGTCAATATGAACATTTGTCTGCTCTTCCATGCGCTGAAAGATCACTCGTTCATTTGGCTCCTGTGTTGATGTAGCCGGTGCACTTGTAATAAAGGAAAGTTCTGCGGTTTCCTTCAATGGAAACTGCACTTCCGATACAGGTGTATCTGGATCAATATCGGCTGCAAGCTGCTGCTCTTTTCCACATCCTGCAATTCCCACCATCATCGTCAAGAATAGTCCAATTGCAAGTAATGCATTTACTTTTCTTTTCTTCATATCTGTATCGTTCCTTTCTTATTAGCCTTTTACCGATCCGACCATAATTCCTTTATCAAAATATTTCTGGAAGAATGGGTACATTACTAACAGTGGTAAACTTGATACTACAATGGTTGCATATTTAAGCTGTTCTGCTATTTTTGCCATTTCTGCCGTACTCTGGATATCGGCGATCATTCCCGGCTGTGGTGTATTCTGTACCAGAATAGAACGGAGCACTAACTGCAATGGCTGCAGATTTGCATCATTCAAATAAATCATTGCATCGAAATAACTGTTCCACATTCCAACGAAGGACCAGAGTGCCAGAACTGCAATGATCGGCTTACATACCTGAATCATGATTTTAAAGAAATGCTGGATCTCATTTGCCCCGTCGATCGCAGATGCTTCTCTTAATTCTGTCGGAATTGATTGATAATAAGTTCTTGCGAGAATCATATTCCATACATTAAATGCCCCCGGAATCAGGATTGCCCACACCGTATTAACCAAGTGCAGCTGATTGATCAAAATGAAGGTAGGAATCATTCCACCCCCAAAGAACATTGTGATCAGGAAAATAATATTGAATAATTCTCTTCCTACAAATTCTTTTTTAGACAACGGATATGCTGCCAGCAATGTCACAAAAACGGAAATAACTGTAAATGCAAGTGAATACAGGAAAGAATTTAAAAATCCACGCCAGATCATTGCATTTTCTAATACTCTTCGATAGGCATCTAATGTCCAGTCCTTGATTTTAAAACTCAATCCCTGGTTATTCAAAACATTCGGATCCATAAAGGATGCGAGTACCACATAAACAATCGGTATTGCTATAGAAAGGACGAATAAACCAAGAATGGTAAATCCGATTCCAAGGATTACGCTGTCTGTCCTTGAATATTTTTTATTCTTTATTTTCTCCATCTTTTCTCCCTCTTTCCTATAATCCTTCTCCATCATTCAGTTTCTGAACAACCCAGTTTACAAAAACCAGCAAGATAACATTTACAACAGAATTGAAAAGACCCACTGCTGTAGAATATCCATAATCGCCATTTAAAAGTCCGATACGATATACATATGTAGACAGGATTTCCGATGCCGGCAAGTTCATATCTGTCTGTAACGCATAAGCTTTTTCAAAACCTATACTCATAATATTTCCGGCCTGTAAAATAAACTGAATTACAATAATATTTTTAATTGCAGGCAACTCTACATACCAGATTTGCTGCAGAAGATTTGCTCCATCCATGAGAGCTGCTTCTTCCAGCTCTTTGCTGGCATTCGACAATGCTGCTGTGTACATAATAGATGCCCATCCTGCCGCCTGCCAGATTCCGCTTGCAATATAGATTGTCCGGAATGCAGAAGGCATTGTCATCCAGTTTGTGCTGATTCCGAGTACTTTATTCAGCGGTCCTACAGGCGATAAAAACATACGGACCATACCACAAAGTACGATGACGGAAATAAAGTTCGGCATATAGATCAAAAGCTGAACCTTCTTCTTGATTCCTGTCTTTTGAATACGATTCAGAAGCAATGCAAGAATAATTGGAACCGGGAACCCCCACAGCAATCCGTAGATACTCAATTTTAATGTATTCATCAGATAGCTCATGAAATCCGGTGAAGATAAAAATCGTCTGAAATACTCCAGTCCGACCCAGGGACTCCCAAGAACTCCTTTGATTACATTGTAGTCTTCAAAAGCAATCAGAAGACCACCCATCGGAAGATACTTAAAAATAATTGTCAGCAAAAGTCCCGGCATCAGGAAGAATAAATATAGCTGCCAGTTTTTCTTCACATAAGTCCCCTTTTCTCTCCAGGTTCGCTTGCTTGCGGACTTTGCTTGGTTTCGCATTCTTTTCATGCATTACTCCCTCCATTCCTTTAACGCTTCGCACAAAACCGGTTAAGTAACCGGTTACTTTCTGGTTTGATAATACTCTATTCCTCTCATTCTGTCAACACTTTTGCGTGTGAAAATAACCGGTTACGTAATCGGTTATTTTCCCATTGTGTTTTTCCATGAGAATTGCTATACTAAAGACTATTATAAACTGTTAGTCGTCATATTAAAGGAGATTCCGCTTTTATGAGTAAAAAACAGGTAACTTTTGCAGATATTGCAGAATACACAAATTTTTCAAAGACTACAATATCAAGATACTTCAATCATCCTGATTCTCTTACCTTAGAAAACCAGGAAAAGATTTCACAGGCTCTTGACATACTTGGATATAAAAAGAATAAGCTGGCAAAGATCCTGGCGAATGGAAAAAGTGAATTTATTGGAATCATCGTTCCAAACCTCTATCTGCACTATTATTCTGAGATGCTGGCACAATTTCTTTCCAGCTACAGAGATTATCATTATAAATTTCTTGTTTTCGCCAGCGAACATGGGGCTGAAGAAGAGCAACAATACATTGAAGAGCTTCTATCTTATCAGATTGAGGGACTGATTGTTTTAAGTCACACGCTTCCATCCGAAAAGCTCGCTTCCTATCAGATTCCTGTCATCGCAATTGAACGTGAAGCAGAACATATCAGCAGCGTCAATACTGATAACTATATGGGAGCACTTCAGGCTACTTCCTTGTTGATCCGGGATAAATGTGACATACTGATTCATATAAATGTCAATGTGAAAAAATCTGTCCCGGCTTATGACCGTATCCGAGCTTTTCAGGAAACTTGTGAAGAACATCATGTTCCATATCATATCGATCTGAGTGTAGAAGGTAATACTTATCAGGAGATTTTAAATGTGATCCGGGTAATTTTCGATAAGATAGAAGCCAAATATCCTGATCAAAAAAAAGGTATCTTTCTTGCGAATGATACCTATGCCAATATGTTTCTGAATTTAATTTTCCAAAAATACGGAACATTTCCTTCAACTTATGAGATTGTTGGATTTGACGATTCCCCGATTGCCAGCGAGGCAATCCTTCCAATCACAACCGTTGGTCAGCAGATTGATGTCATTGCCAAAACCGCCATGGATCTTCTGGTCCGGCAGATGGATGAGCAGAAAAAGCGTGCTCCCAAACCATTGGGCGAACCCATCCACAAACAAATTACACCTATATTGATTCGCCGTAATACAACACAATAGTTTATCCTCTTGGCTGCGCTGTAAGGAACATGCCACGATACCATTTCGGGCAAGCTTTGGAGTCTGCTGTTTATGGACATCTTGTCACATCAAACATTCAGGCTTGCTGTATCGTTAATTATCTTTAGAAGGCGTAAATGGATCATTAGTTTATGCTGATTTACGCAGCCTGCTTCCACCCGCTCTTTCCTGCCTTACGCGCCATCCTCCAGAGCACGGTTGCAAGCCCGACCGCCATCGGCACATAAAACGACGCCGCCCTGCTGACGATCATCGACACAGGTAACGTCCCTCCGATGAAAATCTGTGCAAACGCGCTCCGATACACGAGCTCCGTAATTCCCTGCGCGCCGGGCACCGGAAGCATGTCCACTGCCAGCGTCACCGCCGCCTGTAAAAAGACGACGCTCCACAAATTTGTCCCGAAAAGCCCCATTCCGCAGTACACCAGCCAGGTAATCACAAATGCGCTGTTTCTCTGCACAAAGGTCAGTGAAAATGCTGCCGCAAGCCGCCCCGGATGCTCTTTTAAAAATAGGACTGCCCGATGATATTCCTGCACGAAGCACCGCACCTTTTCCTGTCTGCCCGCGCTTCCCGAAGCTTTCCACAAATGCAGTTTCACAAACAATCGATCAAAAATATCCGCCCAGGCAATTATCCATTGCGGCAGGACAATCATTCCAGTCACGACAAGCGTGATCGCCAGATTCAAAAACAGACCCAGAAGATACAGACCGAAATATCCGCCAAGATATTGCCGCAGCATTTCCCCCTGAAAAATCAGCAGAAATGTACCGATACAAACTAACACCAGCTTATAGCACACCGCTGTGACCATCAGCACGACCGTACTGCTGCTGACGCTGTTTCCATCCTTCTTCATTTCATAGAGCTGCATCGGCTGTCCGCCGGTCGCGGACGGTGTGATTCCGGAATAAAAAAATCCGAGAAACGAATAGCTGATACATGTCAGAAGTCCGCTTTTTCCGCCTGCTGCCCCAAGCAGAATCCTTATGATCGTCCCTTCCATACAGACAAAGAAAAGGCCGAGTGCCACCGCCCCGGCCAGACTCATTCCCCGCATACTCTTTACCGCTGCCCAGATCTCCTGCGGCTTCTGCCCGCTAAAGCAAAACCGCAGCGTGAGTACCATCACCGCCAAAAACAGCAGTGTCTCCAAAAAATAATTTTTTCGTCCGCCTGCAGGCGTATCTTTTTTTCGAGCCTTCATATCCCTCTCCATTCTACAGGCACGCAGCACCCCAAAACATGTGCGCGCCATGACTGCGCTGCTGCGCATGCAGCACGAACATCCATCAATTCATCGCCGGACGCGGCCGCCAGTCACGACCCGTGCCAGCAAATTCCGATGCCGCTGCAGTTCCTACCGCGCAGCCCGCCTCCGAAGCCACGACCGCTGCGCTGCCCTCCACCAGCTCTGCCAGTGTCCCCTCGAATACAAGCGTTCCCACACAGCTGTCTTTTCCCAGCTGTTCATACACATCCCGCGGCGTGACAAGGGGAAACGGCTTTTGCCATTCCTGCAGGCCGACCTTCTGGGTTACACGCGCCAGCCACGACGAACAGGTGTCGTGATTTTTCTGGTCAAAGGCGATTCCAGCTAACAAAAACAAAAGCCCGATCACCATATAATGATGGGTAAAGCGTCGTTCCCATTCCGTCTTTGCCTCCTGCTGCAGCGCTTCCCTCTGTACTTTCGTACAGGCCACGCGGCAGACCTGATAGCGCGCGGTCGGATATTTTTTCAGAATTTTTTCCCGATTTTCCCGTTCAAAACCTGCAAACAGCGGAACCGCCGGATTGCGCCTGCCAATGCTGTAGGCTTCTTTCAACTCCGGATCGAAGCCCAGCACGACGTGCACATAATTCTGCCCGATCACTCGGCGAATGATCGAAGCGAACAGACCAGGCGTGTCTACAAAGCCAACGTAGATTGCGGACTGCGCCGTAGCATTATCCTGCTTTTTCCTATTCTTCATCGCCGCACCCTCACTGAAACTGCCAGATCCGGCGCGCCATGCGGTATCCTCCTAGCACCACCGCCGCCCCGGGCGCACCTGGCAGACAGGTCAGACCGCTGATGCTGCCAAGCCGCAGCCTTCGATAGAGCTTCGGATTCTCTTTTTTTAGTGACTGCCAGAGCTTTTTTCTGCGCTGCCGCCCTTCTTTTCCGAGCATCAGCAGATGGATCGTGGAAATCGCCATCATAATCGAGCTGTTGCGGTACAGATAGCGGCGCAGCTTCGGTTCGGTGTTCTGCACCGCGTCCGACCCGACGAACCGGTTGCCGAGCTGGGTCACGAGAATCTGCTGATCGATGCGCGACACGAGCACTTTTTCGTTAACCGACTGATCCTCGCGCCCCAGATAATAATGGTACAAATCCTCATTCAGATAATAAATCCGCTGCACGAACGGAAGCGGGCAGTTTGCAAACAGGTTGTCCACATAAAACGTATGCTCCGGAAGCTTTAACCCACAGTTATACAGCACTCCCGTCCGAAAAATCAGCGCATGCATGACAAGATACTGTTCCGGCGAAAAGCAGCCGATTTCGTCCCACCTGCAGATTTTTTGCTCGGGAAAAAGATTTCCGTAGCGGACTGCTTTCGTTTTTCCCTCTTCCAGATGATCGTATACATAGTTGCAGACAACCAGGTCGGGGCGTTTTTCCTCCTTTGTCCGGCACCAGAAACGCAGGACGCTCATCAGCTTATGAAATGCAGCCTCATCCAGCCAATCGTCCGAATCCACAACCTTGAAATAAATTCCGTTTGCGAGCATCAGCCCTGCGTTGACACCGGAACCGTGCCCGCCGTTTTTCTTGTGCACAACCCGAACCACATCCGGGTATGCACGCGCATACTGATCTGCAAGCTGTCCGGTTCTATCCGTCGACCCATCATCCACCAGAATAATTTCCAGACCGTCGCGCTCTTTTAAAAGGGATTCCACACACCGTTCCAGATAGCTTTCCGAATTATAGCAGGGCACTGTCACCGTCAGGCACTTTCCTTCCTTTTCTCTATCGATATCCATAAAAAAACCTCCGCAGTCGTTTGTTTCATTTGCCCTTATCATAAAGGCAAATTCCAAACAGCCGCAGAGGCTTTTCCGAAATTTTTTCTAAACAAAAGCTTATTTTTCTGAAGGAATTTCTGAATCCTCCGTAAGAATTAACCCGCCATATGGAAGAACTCGATCAAAAACAGCCAACTCAAGCCGTAGTAGGACACTACCGCAACAAGGTCGTTGATGGTCGTAATCAAAGGACCGGAAGCAACTGCCGGATCGACCTTGATCTTTTTGAAAAGCAGTGGAATACACGTACCAACCGCACTGGAGATCAGCATTGCCAGAAGCAGGGCAACACCGATGCACGCGGATACCGCATAGGAAAAGGCGAGGGTCTTTCCTTTGATTGCAAAAATATAGAGTCCGATCAGTACAAAGGACATCAGTCCCAACAAACCACCGTTGCATAAGCCTATCCTCATTTCCTTAAAGACAAGCTCTGCCTTCTGCTTGCCGGTCAGGGATTCGTCCATCAATACCCGGATCGTCACAGCCAGGGACTGTGTACCGACGTTACCTGCCATATCCAGAATCAGGGACTGGAAGCACATGATGATCGGCAGCTGCGTCACAACTGTCTCAAACATGCCTACAACCGACGAAACAACCATGCCGAGAGCAAGCAGGATCAACAGCCACGGCATTCTTTTTTTCATGCTTTCCTTTAACGGCTCCTTGAGATCCTCTTCTGCCGTCAAACCAGCCAGCTTTGCGTAATCCTCGCCCATTTCGTCATCAACCAGCTCGATGATGCTGCTGGATGTGATGACGCCCAACAGGCGATTATCGTTATCCAGGACAGGAACCGAATCCTCAGAATAATCCTTCAGGCGTTCGATACACTCGTCGATCTCTTCCTCCGCATATACATACGGATAAGAGGTTACAACCAGCTCCTCAAGCGGATGATCCTGCCTTGCAATAATCAGGTCTTTTAAGTCGATGGCACCGTAAAATTTCTGCTGGCTGCTTACGACAAAAATTGTAGAAATATTATCGTTTTTGGCTGCCTGACAGATCAGGCTGCTCATTGCTTCCTTCACGGTAACATTTTTCTGGATGATAATACAGTTAGTGGTCATCCTGCTGCCGATCTCATCCTCATCGAAGGATGCGATCACTTCGATATCGTGGCGGACATCGTCATCCAGCAGATCGATCAACAGACGCTTTTTGCCTTTATCGAGCATGCGCAGCACTTCTGCCAGCGAGTCTGTCTCCATTCCGGAAAGGATCGCCGCAGCCTTACGCGGTTCCATTTCTTTTAAGTACTCTGCTGCTTCATCTGCTTCCGTATATTCTAAAATATCCGAAAGCATATCCTTATCCAGAATTCGGTACAGCTTGCAGCGTTCCTGTACCGTCAGCTTTTTGAGAACTTCCGCAAGGTCATTGGCATGGTAATCCTCCAGCCGGCTGCTCATCACCGCCGGGGAGGTATTGCTCCGGATAATGTCAATGATCTCTTGAGTATAGTCCTTTGTCTCCATCTCTCCCGTCTCCTTTCTTCTCCAAACTTGCACACAGAGACACCATCTTCTGCGTAAATCACGCAACAAAAAGAAGCCCCTTTGCGTTGATCCACGCCTGCGGCATCTTCTGCAACCTGCTTTTCACCTGACTTGTCGTGCTATTGGGATTCCATAGGACAGGAACAATAGAAACTCTATCGCCATGAAGAAGAAAGAACTGAACAGAAAAAAGGCTCAGAACGAAACGGATCTGCTGCGTCTCTGTGCTTTTTCTGCTTCCCATCCTATGCAGCGACTTCGCCCGTGAGCATCGCAGCTATCCATTTCATTCACCTGCCTTTGTCTTTGAATTTCTAAACACTATAAATTATTATAAACATCAAATTTTGAAAAAGCAATGGCATTTTGCCACTTTTATTATATCCCTTTTTCAGGCCTCTGTCACCTCATAGTCCATGCACACGCGGCATTTCACGTTCGGGCGCACCTTGCCATCCGCAACCGCCACATGGGCCGGATGTACGGAATAACCTTTCAGGGAAGCTGCATCTGCAAAGCAGGAATCCAGCATCAGATCCGCATTGGAAGAAGGAAGCCCTTCTGTATGTACCTGAATGGAAAGCAGACCGGGAATCTGCCCTGCAAGCCCTTCCAGACCAGCTTTAATACCCGCCTTGATTTCCGTTTTTTCTTCTTCTGTAAAAGAATCCTTTAACTGCCATAAAATCACATGCTTTACCATTTTTCTCCTCATTTCTGCGCACGCTTTTTGCGCATGCCGAGTTTGTGTCAAGTGCGCGCAGACACAAATCTCGCGATTGAAAAATTTTATTTTTCAATCTTTCTCCTTTGTGTTTCTTTTCAAACAATTCCATTTTCATAGAATTATACCCGTTTTTTCTTTTTCTGTACACAATCTGATAAAGGATTTCGTATATTTTTCTTCTCCCGTTTCATACTAATCCGGAAACAAAACGCTGTGTGTCGAACGCTCTGCAATTTGAGGCCATTTGGCGTACAGCGTTTCAGAAAAAAGAAAAGGAAGATGCTTATGTCAGATATGTTCTGTTTTCAGTGTCAGCAGACTGCCGGAAATACCGGCTGCATCAAAACGGGCGTCTGCGGCAAGCAGCCGTCCACAGCGCTTTTGCAGGATCTGCTCGTCGAAGAACTGATCCGCCTTTCGCATGCCGCCATGGAGGCAGAGGTGCAGACAGATTCCTGCACCGCCCTTTTGGCCGATGGTCTTTTTACCACCCTTACCAATGTCAACTTCGATGACGCTTCCATCAAGCGCTTTACCGACCGCGTCCGGGCAATGCGCAGGCGCCTTGACAGCCCCGGATCGGAGAGAAAGGAACGCTTCATCGCCCCTCTCTGGGAGGGCGACACCGACACCGTTTCCCTGCGCTCCACGCTTCTGTTCGGCTTAAAGGGCATGGCTGCCTACGCGCATCACGCAGCTCGTCTCGGCTTTCATGACCCGGAGGTGGACGGCTGGTTTTACCGCGGGCTCACCGAGCTGACCAAAACGCATTCCGCCGAAGAATGGCTTTCCCTGATTATGGAGTTCGGCAGGGTCAACTATCGCTGCATGGAGCTTTTGGATACCGCCAACACGACCGCGTTCGGCAATCCCGTTCCGACACGAGTGCACACGGACATCAAAAAAGGTCCCTTCATCGTTGTTTCCGGGCACGATCTGGAAGACCTGCACCAGCTTCTCGAACAGACGAAAGGAACCGGCATCAATGTTTATACCCATAGCGAAATGCTTCCTGCCCACGGCTATCCCGGTCTGAACCAATATCCGCACCTTGCAGGAAACTTCGGCACCGCCTGGCAGAGCCAACAGCAGGAATTCCAGGACATCCCCGCCCCGGTGCTGTTTACGACCAACTGCCTGATGCCGCAGCGTCCCAGCTATCAGGATCGGATTTATACGACCTCCGTCGTTGGTTATGAGGGACTGACTCATATTGAAGCTGACGAACACGGGCATAAGGATTTTTCCCCGGTCATCCGTCATGCCCTGCGCCTTGGCGGCTATGAACGCGACCAGAGCATGAGCGGCATCAACGGCGGGCACATGCTGACGACCGGCTTTGCTCACGCTGCCGTCCTCTCCTGCGCCCCGCAGCTTGTCGAAGCAATCAAAACCGGCGCGATCCGACACATTTTCCTCGTCGGCGGCTGCGACGGCGCACATCCCGGCAGAAATTACTACACGGAATTTGTCAAACAAGCACCGATGGATTCCATCGTCCTGACCCTTGCCTGCGGCAAATACCGCTTCAACGACCTCGACCTCGGAGAAATCAACGGCATCCCGCGCATTCTCGACATGGGGCAGTGCAACGATGCCTACAGTGCGATCTACGTTGCGCAGGCCCTCGCCGAAATCTTTGGCTGCGGCATCAACGAACTGCCTCTGACACTCGTGCTTTCCTGGTATGAACAGAAGGCGGTCTGCATCCTGCTCACCCTGCTTGCCCTTGGTGTCAAAAATATATACCTCGGTCCGACCCTGCCCGCCTTTTTGTCCGAATCTGTCGTGCAGCTTCTCGTCCACCGCTACTCACTGACGCCAATCACCGCTGCGCCACAGGATCTCGACGCGATCCTCGGGCGGGGATAATGTACGCTACAGTGGTCTCCCGTCCGGAGGGCTTTTGTATCACAGGACACACGTTTCTGTGATAAACAATAGAATGCACGCTCTGCGAGCATTCTATTGTCATGAAAAAAACGTGCAGCCTTTCTCCTATCCGGAGACAAGCTGCACGCTGTTTTTCAGGCTTTCTTTCCCTTTTCTTTTGCAAACTGCATGCCCAGCACCAGCGCCAGTCCGATGATGCCGGCAATCCAATGAAAGCTGGAGAAAGTCAGCGGAGCCTGCGCTTCTTCCAGCGTTGTCGGTCCCATCACGATTGCATAGAAGGAGCCCACCATCATGCCGACGATGCAGTACAGCGTCTGGGGGCGGAAGCGCTCCAGGCAAACCTTGATAATCTTTACAACACTACATGCGCCTGCTACGATACCAAGTCCAAAGAAGATCAGGTTCGGTACATAGGAAAGCTGCAGCCCCAGCGCTGCGCGGATCGCAGAAATCACCGGAATGTATACACCGAAGATCAAAAGCAGGGTGGAACCGGAAATACCGGGTAAAAACATCGCAGAAATCGCAATCATTCCGATAAAGAACAGTTTAATCGCATTTCCGAGCTGGAAGTGGCTCAGATCCATCGAAGAGGTTCCGGCTCTGCCGTTTAACCAGGTGATCCCGGCCACCAACACAATACCCAGGATCAGGAATAAAATGCCCTTGCCAAACTGCTTGAAGCCATCCCTTTCTTCCCGGATGATCAGCGGAATCGCGCCCGCAATAAATCCGATAAACAGAGAGCTTACCACATAAATATGACTTTCGAACAGCGCTGACAGGATGACAACCGCCAGCCCCATGCCGATGATCCATCCGATACCCAGCTTGATCAGATAGGCGATTGCTTTTTTCTTATCTTCCATCTTGCCAAAGGCAAGGTCATGGACCGAACCGATAAACTGGTCATAAAACCCCATAATAAAGGCCACCGTACCGCCGGATACACCGGGAACGCTGTCCGCCAGCGCCATACAAAAGCCTCCAATTGCTTCTTTAATCATGAATATCCTCCTAAAATTTTCGTTTTCCAATTACATCTTTCCCAGAATACCTTAACTACTGGCTCCTGTCAACCGCTGGCAGCTCTGCGCAGATATTCTTTACGCAATCTTTACGCAGCTTCCCAAAGCACAATAAAATACTGTATCATCAGCATACAGGAACGGACTGCAACTTGCTGCGTCACTGTTTTCTAGGGAAACAGCTTTTTCATCAGCTCTGTCTGGGATGCCATTGCATTTTTCTGAAAAATATCGATTCGATGGATTTCTGTACTGCGGTCAGAAAAGGCAGGGAACAAAAAGCCCCACTCCGGTTCACCAGGCTCGTATTCGCCCTCCAGCGGACTGATCGTGCACACTAAAAAATCGTACACCTCTTCAGACTCCCACAGACTTTCCTTGTCGGACGCTTTGAGCGGGACGTCATAGGTTCCGTGAAACAAAAAGACCGCGTAATCTTTTCCAACGCTCTGATAATGCTCACCGACCAGTTCATAAAACGTTTCGTTCAGAGCGTCATTTTTGAGCCTCGCCTCCCGCATCGCCATCAGCAGCTGCCACAGGCTTCCGGGCCTTTCCTGTGTCGGTGAAAATTCGTATTCTTTTAGCTGTTCATTTGTCTTCGAAAAAGGAACCGCCTTTGCAAGCGCGAGGTTCTTCGCCTTTTCTTCCCCGGAAAGCTTCAGAAAATGTATGTTAAAGCTTCCGTCCAGAAAGCCGTCCTCATCCATATATCCGCCCGCGATCCGATCCATGCAGGTGCGGCTCGGTGTCATCCGTCTGGTCAGTTCCAGCATATCTTCCCTGTTGATCATTCTGAGTTCCCCATTCCTCAAAAAATTTCCGGTTGCTTCCAAAGTCTGTTTTGCCCAGCAATCCGTTCATCTGCTTCCTGTAAAAAGCCACGAGTGTACTTGTAACCCATAGTGTACCAGAATCTCTTTTTTCTGACAACTTTTCTTGCTTTTTAAATGGGCTTATTATATGATGAAACTATCTTGATACAGGTCTGTTTTCCTGTACTGACACGGATTCTATTGAACGGAGGCTTCCTTATGAAAATGCACAAACATTTCGGGCTTGTTTTAACAGCCTGTCTGGTTCTGTCCCTGCTCTTTACACCGGCTTTTCTGCTTCCTGCTCAGGCAGCTAATACGGTTACCGTACAGGGCAAGGTCATGTCCGGCACCACCGGCAGCCTTTTGCTGCTGGATACCCCTCAGGGCAAAATGGAGATTAAGATCGATAATGCCACTGACACCACTGCCGGTAAAATCCTGCTGCCCGATCAGGCAATTTCCGTCACCGTTACCGGCGGCAACGACGGCTATCTGCATGCAACTAAAATTTCCACCGGCAATCAGATCGGCAATGTCATTGTAGATACCAACAACACAGTTGACGTCACCGGAACCCTCAACAAAAATACAAAGGACAACGATCTGCATCTGGATACTCCTCAGGGTGAGATGATCATCCGGCTGGATCCTTCTACCGAGATGGGCAGCTGTGCCTTCCTTGTTTTAAACGGCAAATACCGCATTACCTGCGGACGCGGCTCTGACGCATATCTCCACGCTGTAAAAATCGCGGACGCTTCTTCTGCAGTCAATACCTCTGCATCTGTAAACGGCGATAACTCTGCTTATCCGTTCATAAACGGCACGGTAGATTCCAAAACGACCAACAACATGCTCTATCTCTCCACCACCGGGGGCACGATGCAGTTTGTAATCGACAACAATGCAAACACCTTAAAGGGTCTGATGATGACAAGCGGACGTTCCCTGACCGTTTATTATTACCACGGCAATGATGGCTATCTACACGCCGTTACCACAGTCGGCGCAAGAAGCAGCTCCTCGGCTTCTGTCAATACCGCTTCCACGCTGACCGCCACCGGCACTGTAAACGGGAACTCAACCGAAAATATGCTTTTCCTCGATACACCTCAGGGACAGATGGAAATCAAGCTCGATTCCGTCAACGCAATCAACGGCTGCAGGGTTCTGGTCACCAACCAGCGCATTTCCGTTACCTGTGCGTCTGGCTCCGACGCCTATCTGCACGCGGTTACGATCACTGCAAAACAATAGAATGCACGCTCTGCGAGCATTCTATTGTCATGAATAATAAAAGTTGCAGTTCACTTGCACCATTCGCAAAAGCGAACCTTCTATTGTCATGAATAATAGATGTATTCTCTGCGAACCTTCTATTGTCAAACATAAACCGGCTGTACAATTCCGGGACACGCTATTTACAGCCTGTCCCGGTTTTCTTTTTATCGTACACAAAAATCCGTTTATGTGCCTCCAGAATGCTGTTTCTCTGCATCCTGCTTTCGTTTCCATGACCGCATTGCGACATTATTTTTATACATCCTAAGGAGGTTTTTCATGGACATAGAATTTTACAACAAACTGAATCAGGCTCTACATGGAGATGCGGGAAAAATTGACCGGGTTATGCGTTTCCGCTATCTCAACGAGTTCGTCAAACCCGGACAGATCCTGTTTGCAGGCTCCAGCCTGATGGAACAGTTTCCCATCCAGGAATTTGTCGCGGATTTCGACCTTCCGCTGACCATCTATAACCGCGGTGTCGGCGGCTTTACCACATCGGAAATGCTCGCCTGCATGCAGGACTGCGTTTATGCGCTCCGTCCCGCCTACATTTTTATCAATATCGGAACCAACGACTTAAACGATCCCGCCTGCACGCCAGACGTCCTGCGCAACCGCTACCGCACCATTCTTTCCGGCATCCGCGAACATCTCCCACAGGCAAAGCTGTTTCTGCTCGCTTATTATCCGGTCAATCCGGACGTCGCCGACGCAGGCATGAAAGAAGTGTTAAAAGTCCGCAACAATGACTGTATCTGCCGCGCCAACGAGATGGTAAAAGAGCTCGCCGCCGAGGTCGGTGCAGCCTACATAGACGTAGGCGATGACATCAAGGATGAAAAGGGACAGTTAAAAGCGGAATATACCGTAGAAGGGATGCACATGTACGCAAACGGCTACAAAGCGGTGCTCGACCGGCTGCTTCCGCACCTTTTAACGTTAAAGTAATAAAAATACACTTTAGAATGGAGCCTTCAACCAATGTACACAAATACGACACAATATTTACGTGCTCTCGCCTCCGATCTTGTCCATGGCTGCCGCCGCACAGCTGCAGACGGCACTGTGATTTATACCCCGGACGGCACTGCCAGCTATGACGGACTATGGCTCCGCGATTTTTCCTATATGGTGGAATACGCAGGCTTCGCCATTCCGGATCAGGATATTGTAAACTGCATCCGCTATGCGGTCCGTCACCGCCGTGCCGACGGATGGATGCCAGACCGGGTGACGACAGACGGTCTGGCTGTTTACGCTGCCGGAATCGCTGCAGCTCCCGTCGGAGAAGCGAATCTCGACAATACGCCGTTTTTGATTTTCACCGTAGACAGCCTTTCCAGACGGATGGATCCGGAAACCTTCCTGCCTCTGTTTACCGAATGGGAGGCCGATCTCGAGCAGGGATTGTTCCTGCTGCCCCTCGACGAAAACGGTCTGGTCTACAACGACGTTCAGAAACCCCATTCTCCTTACGGCTTCACCGATACCATCGGCAAAACCGGCACGCTTTACATGGAATCCCTGCTCTATTGGCGCGCCTGCCGCATGATGGAACACATGTGCAAAACCTACGGTGTCGGAAATCCGGACCACTTCGCAGAAGCTGCCGAGGCAGTCGAGCGCTCCCTTTCCCTGCTGTTTGATCCTGCTGCCGGCGCTTTTTATGCTGCAACAAAAGACTGCCATCAGTACGACATCTGGGGCATGGCGTACATGCTTTACATTGGCTTTCCCTGCTCTGCGGACGAAAAACAGGCGGTTCTCTCTTTTCTGGAAAAAAATTATGATGCCTGCGTCTACCGCGGTCAGGTTCGCCACCTCTTAAAAGGACAATACTGGGAGCACCTGCTGATCGATGTCGAACCTGAGACCTACCAGAACGGTGCTTACTGGGCAACTGCCTCCGGCTGGATGATCTGGTGTCTTGCACAGCAAAATCCCGCTCTCGCCGTCCGCGCCTTAGAAGACGTGGTTTCCTGTTTCAAAACCGACGGCTCCTTCGAGTGCATAAACGAGGGCTATGAAAAGCTGCCTCTTTTCGTCGTCAGCGCAACCAACGTCTGCGGAGGATTCGAACGCACGATTTCGGATTTCCCTGAATTTGGTGCCGGAAAGATTGACTAAGCCTGCAGCACCAGACTTTCAAAAACCTGACCATCCTGCAAAACGTTTTTTATCCTATAGAAGCCGGATTTTCTTTGCGATAAAAAAGCTGTCCTGTGATCCGTTTTTCATCACAGGACAGCTTTTCTTTTTTCATTCATGACAATAGAATGCTCGCAGAGCGTGCATTCTATTGTTGTGCCTCACAAGATTGCCAGGGACAAACGCGGCGTTTCAAATAAATATTCGAAAACATAACAGCATGCTCCCAATGCATAGTCATCCTCTAAAAGCTGTGCCTCTCTCAGCTCCAGCTTCGTTTCCATCTCGTTGATGTGATATTTTTTTATGGTTTCTTCCATGATATTCCAATATGTTGTCCCCTTTAACGGCTCACAGCTTGCAATCAGCACCATTTTGGGTTCCAGTATCTTGATCAGGTTCGAAATCGTGATCCCGAGATAAAAAGCAGCATCCTTTAAAATTTTCTGGCTGACTGCATCCCCATTTCGGGACAGCTTCATAAAATCCCGCATTGTATAATACGACTCGTTTTCACTATTTGTCAGTTCCTGATACCTGCGATTCAATGCCAGTTCTCCTGCATAGGCATCCAGACACCCGCGATTGCCGCAGACACACATCGGACCTTCTGCATTCAATACAGTATGCCCGATATAACCGGCATTGCCCTGTACCCCATCCATCAGTTTATTCTGATACATGTATGCACTGCCTATGCCGGAACGGATTCCAATATAAACAAAATCCGAATTGTCCTCCCGCATATACTTCTTCTTTTCTACAAGCGCCAGTAAATGCACGTCATTATTTACATAAACCGGAAGATGAAATTTTTCCTGCAGAATCCGCTGCAATTCAACATGCTCCCAGCCCCGGATTCTCGTGATGTGCAGGGATCTGCCTTCTGTCTTTCGAATCGTTCCGCAAATCCCGACACCGATCCCGACGATCCTGGGCCGCACAGAGGAAAATTCTTCCAGCAGATGCTCAAGCTCCCTGAGCATCCGCGCCAAAACCTCTTCCGCCTGCGTATCTATCTTAAACAGGATTTTCCGTCTGCCCACAATTTCCCGTTTAGCATTTGCAAGCGCGATCCGGATTGTCGGAAATTCAAAATCAATTCCAATCGCATACGCAGAATCTCCATTTATGCACAGCAACTGCGGAGGCCGTCCTCCTGTCGATTCCCGAAAACCGCCGTTTACTACAATTCCTTCTTCTTTAAAAAAATTGATGATCTCCAGGATCGTAGGACGACTCAGCAGTGTCTTTTCCGCAATTTTTTCCAGCGTAACAGGCTCAAAGGCCTGTATGCACTGCATTACCAGATATTTGTTCGCTTCTTTGATCACTTTCGTTGTATTTTTTTTCATTCGCTGGTTGGTCCCCCCGTTTTTGTCACTCTTAAACCAGTATTATTGTAACATTATTTTTTCCGCACTTCCACAACTATATCAGCAAACCAAACGAAAAATATTCTAAATTCGTTCATATTTTCTGGACAATGCAGTGTCTGACATTTGGGGGAACCACATGACATTTTATTTCTGTTTCAATATTCAGTGCTTTGCAGGATAGCGCATCGGCACGAGTCTGGCTTTCATCAGCGCAAATACGATACTCGGAACCAAAACAAGCTGAATTACCAGACCGGGCAGACAGGTTACAAAATATCCGGTTGCCCATGCTGCCAGAGAATAGCTTCCCGGCGAAAAGATCAGCGCTCTAAAGAGACCGGCGATCACACGACCGATCAACAGACCGCCAACAAGGCTGATGTACAGATCCGCATAAATTTTTCCGGTGCGCACAAATTTCATGAACAGACCGCAGAGCAGGCCATACGCGCCAAGCTCCACCATCATACAGGGCAGATAACCCATCGCAGGCATACCGGTCAGCAGGCTGGATAACAGCGGACCTGCCAGGCCGCACAGCAGACCATAAGGCCAGCCCACCAGCAGACCGCACAGCAGTACCGGAATATGCATCGGGCAAAAAATCGCCCCTGCATTCTGAATGGAATGGAACGCCATCGGCAGCACCACACACAGCGCAATACATACAGCCGTAATCATTGCGCGTTTTACCTGAGACATTTGAGACATAACATTTCTCCTCCTTGAAAAAAATATCTATTACACACGGCGCAGTTCCTCACTTTTTTTCAGACCGCGCTGCGGTAATTTTTCATTTCGATTTCATCCCTCTGATTTGCATTTCATCATGGGGTTTTTCATGCATTTTTTCTATTTTTGCAAGAATACCTGCATAATCAAAAAAATCGCACTCGCGGCAATCGCCACATTCCCGTTGCGGTTTGGCAGTGATTTTTTCTTCTTTGTTCGCCGCCCCGGCCCGCGATAACCTCTCGCCTCCATCGCACACGCCAGTTCATCCGCCCGACGAAACGCTGCCAGAAACACAGGAATGACCAACGGCAGAAAGCTCGCTGCACGCTCTATCAGCTTTTTGCTTTCAAACCGAGCCCCTCGTGCAGTCTGCGCCATCCGGATTGTCTCCGCTTCCTCTCCCAGCACCGGGATAAACTGCATTGCAACCCCCAGAATCATCGCGATTTCTTCCGTCGGAACACCGACCTTCGAAAGCGGTGAAAGCAGCTCCTCCAGCCCATGCGTGATTTCCATCGGCTCTGTCGTGATCGTCAGCACCATGCAGAAAACTAAAATCAATACCAGGTGAACGACCACCATCGCCCCCTGCCGGATTCCCTCCCGGCTCAGCCGGAAAATCCACCAGCTCCAGATGCAATGCTCCCCGCTGTAAAAAAACGCATTCATCAAAAAGATCACTGCTAAAAACCGACACATCCCTTTTTGTTGTTTTATCTGCTCCCGCAGGGATATCCCTGCCAGATACGATACCGTCAGCGCCGCTGCCGCCGCGGCGATACAGCCAATCAGCCCTTTGGACACGATCACCGCTGCAATCACCAGGCACAGCCCCAGCAGCTTTCCCTTCGCATCCGCCCGATGAAAAAATGTATTCCCGGGGCGATACTGCCCCATCGGCATCTGCATCATCTGTTTTCTCCTTTTTCCCCAGTCAACGCACCGATAATCTCGTCCCGCAGCGCCTCATAAGTAACGGGAAGCCCGCTGCCCGGCAGAATCCTCTTTTCTTCCGCCCAAACGTTTTCGTCCTCTTCCTGCAACGCAGGCGTAAGCCCGCTCCGCTCTGCCGACCCCTCCGGCAGCACACCGTTTGCCCGCAAAAGCTCCGCGGTCTGCGCTGCTTCGCTGCCGAGCAGTCCGATCGTCCGAAGCGCCCTGCTGTCTCCCAATACCTCCTGACAGCTTCCATCCATTACAATTTTGCCCTGCTTCATTCCAATGATCCGTGCAGCATGCTGTGCCAGTGCGTCTACATTGTGGGACACCATTACAACTGATACGCCCTGCCCTGTCAGTCCTTCCAGAAATTCCAGAAACATCTCCCGCGCCATCGGATCCAGTCCGGCAAGCGGCTCATCCAGCATCAGAAGCTCCGGCTTTGTCGCCAGAACACCGGCGATCGCCACTCTGCGCTTTTCTCCGCCGGATAAAGAAAGCGGCGACTGATCTTTGATTTCTTCATAGGAAAATCCCATCTGCTCCAGCGCCCATCTGACGCGTTCCTGTTTTTCCTCCCGACTAAGTCTGCTGTATTTCAGTCCGAAGCCCACATCCTTCTCCACGGTTTGTGCGAAAAGCTGATATTCCGGATACTGAAATACCATTCCTACTTTTCTGCGCAGAACTGCCCGATCGAATCGTCTGGAAAAAATATTTTCCCCGTCCAGCAGAATTTCTCCGTCCTGCACCTCCAACAGTCCAGCCATCGCCTTTAGCAGCGTGGTTTTGCCGCAGCCGGTGCACCCGACGATCCCGACAAACTCCCCTGCCCCGATTTGCAGGCTGACCTGATCCAGCACCCAGGCTGCCCCATATCCAACTGTTAATTTTCTGACTTCCATCTGCATAGCGCTTCTGCCAGCTCCTCTTTCGTCAGCGGGCATCGGTTCAGTTCAATTCCCGCCAGTTTTAAATCTTCATACATCCGAACTGCCATGGGCGGTACAATTCCCGCCTGTATCAACAGTCTGCTGTCCGTCAGAATTTCCCGCACACTCCCCTGTGCAAGGACGGTATTCGGATCCTTCTGTCCATTGGGACGTCCCATCAAAATCACCTGATCTGCCAACACAGCCTCTTCCACATCATGGGTGATCATAACAACTGTTTTTCCACAATCGCGCAGCTTTTTCATCTCTGCCAGTACTTCCCGGCGTCCTTTCGGGTCCAGCATGGAAGTCGCCTCGTCAAAGATCAGGATCTCCGGGTTCAACGCCAGCACCCCCGCCAGCGCAGCCCGCTGTTTCTGCCCGCCGGACAAGCTCGACGGAGAACGTTTTTCATACCCTTCCAGCCCGACCAATTCCAGCGCTTCCTTAACTTTCGATGTAACCTCCCGTTCCGGAACCTGAGCGTTTTCCAGACCAAAAGCAATATCCTCTTCCAACACAGAAGAAACAAACTGATTATCCGGATTCTGGAATACCATGCCGCATACCCTGCACAGCTCCCACTTATTTGCAGGATTTCCTGCATTTATACCATTTACAGAAAGATTACCGTCCTGAAGCTGCAGCAATCCGTTCATCAGACGCACAAGCGTGGATTTTCCACAGCCGTTGCATCCAAGGATCGCCGTCCATTCGCCCTCTTTCAGCTCTATATTCGCTTGTTCAAATACCGGAATGCTCTCCCCGTCCCAGAAATAGGAAAATCCCAGTCTACTCCCCTTTATCATCACTTTATTCCTGTCTGCAATCTATTCTGATGTCAAAAACTGCCGTACCGCCGCTGCACCGGTTTCGTTCAACTGCACCTGCTCTATCGTCGAAATTTCGCACAACAAAAGGGAACCTGTCTTTTTGAAAGACAAATTCCCTTCCTGGCAATTCTTTTCTTCATGATCCGGATCGTCCTGTGACCACCATGGTTTTCCTTATTATGACCTTATTATGATAAGGATCATCACGATAATTGTTACGATCGTTTCCGTCTTTCTGCCGCCCGGCTCCCTTCGGGGAGACTTACCTGTCTTCTTCAAAAGACACCGGCAGATTTTCCGGCTGTATTACTTTCTTACAGCAAATTTTGTTTACCTGATATCGTTAGTATTGTAACAAATTTCATTCCAAAAGGCAAAGACTTTTTGCCTGCAAATCTTTCTTCGAATGTTCCCTTTGTTTAATTTTTAACTTTCGCTTTTTATCTTGAACCATTTCAATTTTATGTTATAATTCAATTCAACAGTATCCGGTTTTTTATGAATCATTCCGTATTCTGTTTTTTGAACTTTTATTCAATTTAAATTGCTTTTCATTTTAAACTTATATTCATAATTTGAACTCTATGTTCAAGTATCATTCATGACAATAGAATGCTCGCAGAGCGTGCATTCTATTGTTTGTAGGAAAGGAGCCTTCTATGTCAAACATAGCCTATGAACTTTTTGCATCCCGTTTAAAAGAATCCATGAATCAGCAGCAAATGAAACCGATTGATCTTTTACATCTCGCGGAAGAACAGAATTTAAAGCTCGGCAAAAGCCACATCAGCCAGTATGTCAACGGCAAAACCATGCCCCGCGCTGAGATCCTGCAGTTTCTTGCAGATGCCCTCCAGGTTGATGCAGACTGGCTGGCAGGACGCACCGGTTCTGCACAGGATTTTAGTTCAGAAAAATTGAACTCTGGCAGTACGAAGCTTTCGAGTGAGTTCAATTTTAATTCTCATCCAGACACGGTCAACGGTTCCTCCGCCGCAGGTTCAGTTCAATCTTCTGCATTCTCCAAACGTTCCGATTCGGTTCAGAAGAAATCTTCTTTCCGTCAGGATGGTTCAGACTTTTCCGCTCCGTCTGCTTCCCAGCCGACGCTGTTTAAAAAGTCTTCCAAATTGAACAATGTTCTTTACGATGTCCGCGGTCCGGTTGTAGATGAAGCTGAACGGATGGAATCCTCCGGCGTTCAGATTTTAAAATTGAACATCGGCAATCCCGCCCCCTTCGGCTTCCGCACTCCCGATGAAGTCATTTACGACATGCGCCAGCAGCTGACGGAATGCGAAGGCTATTCTCCCGCTAAGGGACTGTTTGCAGCCCGCAAAGCAATCATGCAGTATGCACAGCTAAAAAATATCCCCAACGTCACCATCGAGGATATCTACACGGGAAACGGTGTCAGCGAGCTGATCAATTTAAGCATGTCCGCCCTGCTGGACGACGGGGATGAAATCCTGATCCCTTCCCCCGACTACCCGCTCTGGACTGCCTGCGCAACGCTTGCAGGCGGCAAAGCCGTCCATTATCTCTGCGACGAGCAGGCAGACTGGTATCCTGACCTTGCCGACATTCGAAAAAAGATCACGCGCCACACGAAAGCGATCGTCATCATCAATCCCAACAATCCGACCGGCGCGCTTTATCCGAAGGAAGTTCTGGAAGGAATCGTGGAAATCGCGCGTCAGCACCATCTGATCATCTTTTCCGATGAAATTTATGACCGACTGGTCATGGACGGCGGCGAGCATATTTCCATCGCATCCCTGGCTCCCGATCTGTTCTGTGTCACCTTCAGCGGTCTGTCCAAGTCCCACATGATCGCAGGCTTTCGAATTGGCTGGATGATTTTAAGCGGCAACAAAGCCATCGCGCAGGACTATATCGAAGGCATCCGCATGCTCTCTAATATGCGCCTGTGCTCCAATGTTCCCGCGCAGTCCATCGTCCAGACTGCCCTCGGCGGCTACCAGAGCGTCAGCAATTATTTAACGCCCGGCGGACGGATTTATGAGCAGCGCGAGTGCATTTATCAGGCATTAAAGGACATTCCCGGACTAAGCGTTGTAAAACCGAAAGCAGCTTTTTACATGTTCCCGAAGCTCGACGTCAAAAAGTTCCATATCACCAACGACGAACAGTTTGCCCTCGATCTTCTGCGCGACAAAAAAATCCTGCTCATCCATGGCGGAGGCTTCCACTGGGAGCAGCCTGACCACTTCCGGGTCGTATATCTGCCCCGGATCGAGGTACTTAAGGAATCTGCGGACAAAATTGCGGACTTCTTAAGCTACTACCAGCAGAACCGGCGCTGAGAAAAAACCAGCCCTGCGGCACAGGAGCTTCCAACCGGAACCTCCTGCCGTAGGGCTGGTTTTTCTCTTTCTCAGAACTTCAAACTGCGCTTTAAACATCACCCTGGTTCGATCTGCCCGAAAGCAACTTTTTTCGCATATAAAAATATCCCGGAATCAGCACCAGATCGGCGCCCATCCATGCCAGTACCTCTGCGAATAAAATTCCATTTTCTCCAAAAAGCACTGGTAAAATCAGCGTCGCACCGGTTCTCATGATAAATTCAAAAATTCCGGATACAAGCGGAATCACGGTATTTCCCATTCCTTGGATCACGCTGCGGACGATATGTAAAATATACAGTACCCATAAGAAGCTGCTCATAATCCGCAAAAAGCGCCATGCAACCACCGCAGCCTGACTGCCCTGGGCTGCATCTGCAGAGATGAAAAGTCCCAGAATATTTCGTCCGAACAGAAACATCAGTCCGGTAATGACAAAGGAAGTCAGCACACCGATCAAAACACCGATTCTGGTTCCCTCCTTGATCCTGTCTGTTTTTCCCGCACCGAGGTTCTGACCCGTGTAGGTAACCATTGCAAAGCCATAGGAGGTCGCTGCCACCTCAAGGATACCATAAAGCTTGCACGTCGCCGTATAGCCTGCGATAAATGCAACGCCGAAGCTGTTTACCACAGTCTGCACGATCATACCTCCAATGGCGATCACAAGGTTTTGAAATGCCATCGGTAATCCAAGATAGATCAGCTTCCCGCAAAGTCCGGCATGAAGTCTCCATTTGGCGGCCTTCCTTTTTTCTGCAAGCACCTCGATCCGGCACAGCTTCCACAGACAATATGCAGAAGCAAGGGTCTGGGCGATCACAGTTGCAAGCGCTGCACCCTTTACACCCCAGCCAAGCTCCAGGATAAAATATAAATCCAGCGCAATATTAAACAGCGCTGCGATAACACATGCTGTCAGAGGTGTTTTACTGTCTCCAAACGCCCGCAGCATAGCCGCAGTAAAATTATAGAGCATCATCAGCGGAATACCACCAAAGAGCACATACAAATAGTCCAGACAGATCGGGCGAATATCAACAGGAACCTGTAAAATCCCGACCAAACCAGGTAATCCGATCAGAATACCAACGGTAAATAAAATCGCCGCCACTACTGCCAGAAAGGACGCATGAAAAATGGTTTCCTGAAGCGCCTCCTCTTTTTTGGCACCAAACTGCTGGGAAACAAGGATGCCAAAGCCCTGGGTGATTCCCTGAATGGTCCCCAGAACCAGCCAGTTTATCGACTCTACAGTTCCGAGTGCTGCCAACGCATCCACTCCAAGTATTTTTCCCACAATGGCCGTATCAGCCACCGTATAAAACTGTTGAAATACATTTCCCAACATCAACGGCAATGCAAAGCTTAAGATCAGCATCGCCATATTTCCCTGCGTCATATCCATAACACCGGATTTGCCTTTTGTTTTCATCCTGTTTTCTACCCTTCTTTTTTATTTCACAATTTTCTGTGATATCCCACAGTACTTTCCACACTTCCCATATTGACTTTTTTCCGCCATTCATTTTATGATGAAGAAAAAAATGGGAGGATTTCCATATGCAGCTTACAATTAAGCATCCTTTTCTCTGTCTTCCGGTTGTATCCCACCCGAAAGATACCAGGGTCCTGAAACTTTTTGACGGCGAAAAGCTTCTTTTATGTGTTTATTTTCCTTTCGGAGAAGCCGCTGCAGACAACGGAACCTATTCCTACGAATATCTTTCCCCTCTGCCGGTTTCTGAATGGATGGGACGCACGCTGACCCTGTCTGCAGAGTTTCCTGCAGGTTTTGAAGACGCAGTTACTCAGACTGACGATCTTCCTGTCTCCAGCGAAGTTCATCCGGCTGTCCACTTTACAGCCAACGCAGGCTGGATCAACGATCCAAATGGTCTTGTTTACGACAATGGAACCTATCACTTATATTATCAGCACAATCCCTTCGGTGTCAATTGGAACAATATGAGCTGGGGACATGCCACCAGTACAGACCTGCTCCACTGGACACGGCTTCCTGTTGCCATGCTTCCGGATGAAGAGGGAACCATCTTCTCCGGCTGCGGTCTGACAAACGAGCATAGGGATGAAATTCAGGCAGCTGCTGACAGCAACCTCTATCGAAGCCTTCCCAAGGATGCACTCCTGTTCTTCTATACCGCAGCCGGCGGCAGCCATGACAGCGCCTGTAGCGAGGGAAAAGACTACACCCAGCACACAGCATACAGCACCGATCATGGTCTCACTCTGCAGAAGCTTCCGGGAGCAGTTGTTCCGTTTCTCAAAACAGACAACCGTGACCCCAAGGTTTACTGGCACGAAAAATCCAAAGCATTTATCATGTCCCTTTACTTAAAAGGCACGGAATATGCCATCCTTCGTTCCACAGATATGTTCCACTGGGAGATCACTCAGCAACTGACTTTTGAAACTGCCAACGAATGCCCCGATCTGCGCCCGATTTCTACGCCGGACGGCACTGAAAAATGGATTTTCTATACCGCTTCCAGTGAATACTTTATCGGCGATTTTGACGGCTTCCGCTTTACCAACTACAGCGCCGGCAAACGTGCTTCCTATACAGAACTCGCTTATGCCGGACAAACCTATAATAACGCACCTGACCGCATCGTACTGATTCAGTGGCTGCGTACCCAGAATCCGGAACGTCTCTATACCGGCATGCTGACGTTGCCCCGTGAACTTGAGCTGATCAAGCAGGATGGTGAATGGATTCTTGCACAGCATCCTGTTCATGAATGGTTTGATGCAAAAAAAGCAGCGAACACACTCTTCCACGCAGTTGACACCACATCCTGCCAGGCAGAGCTGACTTCTCCTGCAGCAGTTGGCATTGACGTATCCCTTTGCAGCACCGGCAAAGTTTCCTTCTCCATTTTAGGAAATGTCTGCGCCTATGATGCAGCAACCGGTATCTTTACATGTGCAGATAAAGCCACCCAGCTTCCTGCCGGCTTAACAGAGCTTCATCTGATTGCTGACCGTGGCATTCTGGAGCTTTCTGCTAAACAGGATACCGTCATTGCCTACTGGGAGCTGCCTGATGACCGTCCCTGCGGAACCATTACTGTCAATGCTGACACACCGATCTGTGCAGAAGCATGGACGGTTCGTTAAAAGCAGCTTGTATGAATTACAGGCATTTTCATAACAGATATCATTAATATAAAAAGCCGTCTGAGCAGAAACTATTTTCTTTCGGACGGCTTTTTGATCTTCCTGTGACAGACAATAGAATGCTCGCAGAGCGTGCATTCTATTGTCATGAATAAAAAGTGGAACAAACGCTCCTTTGCTCCACTCAAAAATGCTATATTTTATAAAACAACAAAAAAATCCAATCTCAGCATATGCCAAAATCAGACCTTACAGAAAAGTGCTGGTAGCCGGACTTGAACCGGCACGGAGTTGCCCCCGAGGGATTTTAA